>SAMEA104315434__coassemble_97_pt1 | contig 126965 bp, 126 predicted proteins | sample SAMEA104315434__metabat2_high_PE_033 | metagenome-assembled genome bin SAMEA104315434 (sample SAMEA104315434) | gut metagenome | biome: Monkey gut; feature: monkey-associated habitat; material: faeces | place: China | collected 2013 | reverse complement strand
CCTGCTACTATATGTCGTATTACATAAAGAATGGTGTTTTTAAGCATTATGGTATGTTTGGGTAAAAATGACAAATTATTAAAAATTGGAGAATGATGTTTATGAATATAGCGGTTATTTTTGCTGGCGGGACTGGCAAGCGCATGAATACGCGTGCCAAGCCGAAGCAGTTCCTAGAGATGCACGGCAAGCCTGTGCTCATCTACACCCTGCAGCATTTTCAGGAGCACAGGGAGATAGACAAGATTGTGCTGGTCTGCATAGAGTCCTGGATGGATTTTGCCAAAGAGTTGGCAGAAAAGTTTCATATAGGCAAGCTGGCGGCGGTAGTGCCGGGAGGCAAGACCGGGCAGGAGTCGATCTTTCATGGCTTGCAAGCGGCAAGAGAGATAGCCGCTGATTCGGAGTCTATCGTGCTGATTCATGACGGCGTGCGTCCGTTGATAAATGCAGAACTGATTACGAATTGTATTGCCACGGTTAAGAAATATGGCAACGCCATCACCACCACGCCGGCTATTGAGACGGTTTTTGTCAACGATGACGGCGACAGCGTGGGCAGGATTTTCAACCGCTCCAAGTGCGCCATGGCACGAGCACCGCAGTGCTTTTATCTACAGGACATATATGCGGCTCATTTGAAGGCGCAGCAGGAAGGCAGGCTTGACTTCATCGACTCCGCCATGATGATGCAGCATTATGGGACAAGGCTGCACATGGTGGATGGTCCGGTGGAAAACATCAAGATTACAACGCCGACGGACTTTTACCTGTTCAGGGCGCTTTTGGATGCACAGGAAAATATGCAGATTGTCGGGATATGAGGGAGAAAAGTCATGGATATATTTGCAGAGGATATAAATGAGATTGGCTCGGCTGATTTCATATCATGGGAGCGGCTGGCAGGCAAAACAATTTTTGTCACTGGTGCTACGGGGCTTATTGGCAGAACCCTGGTTTATGGATTGAATTGTGCCAACAAGCAACGCAGCCTAGATATGCACGTTGTAGCACTGGTGCGAGATCAAGAGCGTGCCGAGGCACGATTTAAAGACATATTGTCGGATGGCATGCTGTCTTTGAAGGTGGGAAGCGTAGAGAATCTGCCTGATATAAAAGAAGAGATTGATTTTATTGTGCACGGGGCGAGCCAGACCGCCAGCAGGGAGTTTGTCAATCACCCAGTGGAAACATTGCAAACCTCGCTTAGGGGAACAATGAATCTTTTGGAGCTGGCAAGGAAAAAGAAGGTGCAGGGATTTGTCTATCTTTCCAGCATGGAAGTATATGGCTATCCGGATAAGGGGCACAAGGTCGGTGAAAATGAAATTGGCAGGTTCGAGCCGCAGAATATGCGCAACTGCTATCCTATTGGCAAGATTGCCTGCGAGAATCTCTGCTGCGGCTATGCCAAGGAGTACGGCGTCCCGGCGATGTCTGTTCGCTTGACGCAGACCTTTGGCGCAGGCGTGAACTACAATGATACGAGGGTATTTGCGTATTTTGCCCGTTGTGCCAAGGAAAAGCAGGATATCGTGCTAAAGACCAAGGGCGAGACGGAGCGCTGCTATCTCTATACTACGGATGCAGCGACAGCGATTCTGACTGTTCTTCTCAAGGGCGAGCCAGGCGGCATCTATAATGCCGCAGATGAAAATACATATTGCTCCATTGCTGGAATGGCAGAGCGCGTGGCAGAGGAAGCAGGCATAAAAGTTGTTTATGATTTGCAGGATGCTGCCAAGAATGGCTTCCCCGACACGCTGTACATGGATTTAGATACGGGCAGGCTGAAAAATCTCGGCTGGTGTCCTCTCGGGGGGGGGCAGAAGTCTAATCGATATGTATAGTCGAATGATTTGTTGCTTGTAATATACAAAAAGTTGTTTGGAGGCTGAATATATTGGAAATATGGATTGGAATGGTTGTTGCTGTATATATATTAAATATAGCCTCATCATTTCAACATAAAGGTACTATTAGAATAACAGCGTTATTCCTCTTGGTGCTTGTTACTATAATGTCAGCGATTAGAAATGAAATTGGTGAGGATTATTCAAGTTATGTAAAGTTATTTTATGTATGTGATATGACAAAATGGATTCTGCCATATCCAGAAATTTCGTTTCAGATAATAGTTACATTTATGCATTATATTGGATTGAATCATCAAAGTATGTTTTGCTTGTATAGTATAGCAATATCGATATTTATATGGAAATCGTCTAAAATATATGTACAAAACCAACAATATCGATTACTTTTTATATCAATGTGGGTGATGGGTGCTTTTGATATAGGTTGGTGGTTCTCAATGAATGTGATTAGACAATATCTTGCTGTTTCTATTATGTTCTATGCTTACAATTTCTTGATAAAAAGTAATTATAAAAAATATGTATTACTTTGTTTGATATCATCGATTATACATATAAGTGCATTGCTATTATTAATATTTCCTGTAATTATGAAAATACGTTGCAATAAACTATCATGTTATGTGATGGTGTTTTTGACAATTTTGTTTTCATATTCATATTCCAATCATTTCATAACATTGGTTGTATCTAATATTGGGATATATGCGGAATATTTAGATATTAATAAGTTGGATCAAGGAATAGGATTTAGTGCATATTTTTTCTTGATACAATGTATTTTTTTGATATATAAATTAAATTGGAATATAAAAGATGAGTACGTGGTGGGGGTTTTTATAACAATAGCAACAATGCTAAAATTTACCATGGTGAGACCATATAGTAGGATAAATGCGTTTTTTTCCATTATGTTTATAGTTGCTTGGATTATGATACTTGCTAGGCAGTGTTTAAGAGATAATGTAATTGTCTCACTTATCGTATTAGGAATTTATGCAATGACATTTTTATACAATATAAATGCAGCATCAAGTGGACATCTAGAAGATTGGAGAGTTTCAGCAGGTAATATTAATTATACTGTGAACATGAATTTATTTGATGAATGATAAAAAAGATTATTTTTTTGGCTTTTTAGCAGTATTTGGATCAAACTTTTTTTCTCTTATTATTTCAGTTGCAATAACATTGTTATTTCCAAAAATATTATCAATGATAGATTATTCATATTTTCAGTTATACTTATTTTATTCTTCATTTATAGTATTTGGTCATTTAGGAATTGTTGATGGTATATATTTGAAATGTGGAGGAGCGTTCTATGAAACTTTGAACTTTTCCTTATTGCATACTCAATTTAAATTATTATCTATAATGAATATCGCTTTATCATTAATAATTTTTTTAATAAGTGTAAATTTTGTAATTTATGAGAAGAAAATTGTTATTTTTATATGTTCTATTGCGATAATCTTGGCAACGAAGAGAATATTTTACTCACAGTTGTTGTTAGCTACAGCGAGAATGAAAGAGTATGCCAAAGTAATGATTACTGAAAGGCTAACATTTATTACGTTGTGCTTATTATATTTTGTTGTAGTAGATATTACGTCATATGTTGATATTTTGATTATAGATTTATTAGCAAGATGTACATCATATTTTTATGTAAAAAACATGATGCCAGAAATAAAAGAATCTAAAGATGTTAGTATAAATGTTGCTATCCAAAAGACTATAAATGATATATTGGTAGGTTTTAATTTATGGTTTTCAAATTTAACTAGTATGTTAATAATAGGTGTATTTAGATTTTCTATAGAAATGCGTTTTGATGTATTGACATTTGGAATGATATCATTGGCATTTAGTGCTGTTAATGCATTTGTTGTATTGTCTAATGCGGCAAGTGTTACTATGTTTCCAATTATGAGACGGTTAAATGAAGAATATATCATAGGGTATTTTCGTGGGATAAATGATATATTGTGTTATCTAGGCTTGACGTTACAAGCATTATATTTTCCTTTATATGAAATTTTATTTTTTTGGTTGCCACAGTATAGAGAAAGTTTTGTCTACTTAGGTGTTTTATTTCCACTATGTATTTATGATATAAAATGGACATCGTTGGAATCTACATTCTTAAAAGTTACTAGAAAAGAAAAGATGATTCTACGTATTAATATTATAAGTTGTTTTTTTAGTTTATGTATAGCAATGTGCATATATAATAAGATGTTTTCTATTGTTTTCTCTATGATTTGTATGGTTAGTGTTTTTCTTTTAAAACATTTGATGGGTATATATGTGATAAAAAAGGAATTAAAAATAAAGAAATACTCATTTAAAGTGGAAGTTTTGACTTTAATGCTGGTAGGAACATATTATGGTTTATTTTTTTCTTTAGAGTCAATAAAAAGTATGATAGTTTATTTGCTTTTATTACTTATAGTGATTGTTTTGAATATGAACAATATCAAAAGGGACTATAAGACTATAAAGAAAATATATACTGTACAATAAAGCATATTATATTGGAGGGATATTTTATGTATATTATAAGCAATAAAGAATTAAAAAAATTACAAGATAAAAATCTTGAATTATTGATTTATTTTAAAAAATTCTGTGAAAATCATAATATTGACTTTTACTTATCTGGTGGATCGTGCCTTGGGGCGGTAAGACATAATGGTTTTATTCCTTGGGATGACGATATAGATTTATTAATGAAACGAGATGATTACGAGCGATTGGAAATATTGTGGAATACGTATGCCGATACAAGTAGATATTCCTGTGTAAGACCGAATGATAAGATTGCTAATGGGAATAAATATATAACTATTCATGATAATAGAACAACATTTATACAAAAGGGAAGAGAAATGTTTGATGCTAATCAGGGTATTGCTTTGGAAATATTGCCTATAGATGGTTATCCGAACAAAAAATATCAAAGAAGTTTGCAAATATTTTGGGCATTGATATATTCATTGTATGCTAATAAATTACCGTACAAAAAATATGGTAAAATTGTAGAAATAATATGCAATACACTGTTGAAATTAGTATCTAATAGGTCAACACAGTATAAAATATTTCGTTTTGCCGAGAAACAAATGAGTAAATATAAAATATTAGATTGTGAACATTTGGCAGTACTTTGTACTTTTAAGAATATTAGCCATAAATATTCTAAAAAAATGTTTGACAATCCAATATATATTCAATTTGAGGGAGTCAGTATGCCTATACCACGTGAATATGATACTTATCTCCGAATGTTGTATGGTGATTATATGAAGTTGCCACCATTAGAAGAACGATGTCATAAACATGAATGTGTGTATTTAGACTTAGATACTGAATATTTGAAATATAAAGGTATTTATTATGCACAAAAAGAATAAAAATTTATATTATGTTTTATAGGAGATGCATAGTATTTATGACAAATTTTGCAATTTTGATTTTATCATGTGATAAATATGAGGATATTTGGGAGCCTTTTTTTTGTTGTATGAAAGCAAAGTGGTCAAATAATAAATATCCAGTATATTTGTTAACTAATAAAAAAGTATATAATAAATATGGAGTAAATAGCATATGTGTTGGAGATGATATTAGTTGGAGTTACAATGTAAAAAAAGCATTAACAAAAATACCTCAGGATAATATCCTTACGATTTTTGATGATTTATTTATAAAAACTAATGTAGATACTGTATTATTAGATAAACTTATTAAGGATTTTATCGATTATGATATGAATTACTTGCGACTTAATCCTGTTCCAAAACCAGCCGGCAAACTACATCATAATAGTATTAGGACAATAGAAAAGGGAGAATTGTATAGATCATCAGCGGTATTTTCTATTTGGAAGAAGGATGTCTTAATAGACATTATTAATGATAAAGAAAATGCTTGGGAATTTGAAATCATTGGTTCTAATCGAACGGATAAATATGATAGATGGTATGGAAACACGGAATATGTTATTCCTTTTTATAATTTGATAATAAAAGGAAAATATGATCCTGCTGTATATAGAATATTAACAAAAGAAAATATCAAATTATCTTCAAATCGTGAAATTATGTCTATGAGAGAATGTTATTTATGGAAAATAAAGAAGATTAGAAGTAAACTATTTCAATTACTTATTCCGTGGAGATTAAGGCGAGGGATAAGATCAAAATTTGATATTTATAAAAAATAATGGATCATATTATATCAGATGGATATGAAGTCAAGACATCGCGCATACTGTATACGCCGTCTCCCTTTGCCAAGTTTTCGCTTTTGCATCTGCAGGAGATTGGCTTTTTGACGGCGTTGAAGCCGCATGCCAGCAGGCGAGAGAGATTGCAGTCGTATCTTTGCTTTATAGTGCAGCAGGGCGATGGCGAGCTGGTGTACGGCAATCAGAGGTACAGCCTGTCGGCTGGCGATACCGTATTCATAGACTGTCGGCAGCCCTACAGCCATATCACGGGCAGCAGGCTGTGGTCGCTGCAGTGGTGTCATTTCTACGGCATCTCCATGTCGGATATTTATGCCAAGTATTTGGAGCGCGGCGGCAGGGCGGTCTTTCATCCGAGCAATGCCGGCGTCATTTCAGATATTCTGAGCAGGATATTTGACGTGGCTGGCTCGGATGACTGTATTCGGGATATGCGCATCAACGAGTATCTCAACGAGCTTCTGACGGTGCTCATGGAGGAGTCATGGCACCGCGAGGCGGCAGTACTGTCGCAGAAGAGGATGGAGCTGGCGGAGGTCAAGCAGTATTTGGACGAGAACTATGCCGGCAGGATAACGCTGGATGCCCTGGCGAAGCGGTTTTTCATCAATAAGTGCTATTTGTCCAGGCTGTTCAAGGACAAGTACGGCTTTACCATTAACAAGTACATACTTTTCAAGCGGATTACCAAGGCGAAGCAGTATTTGCGGTTTTCCAGCAAGACCGTGGACGAGATTGCCGACAGCATCGGCATGAACGACGCCAATTACTTCAGCAGGATGTTCCGCAAGGTCGAGGGCATAAGCCCGAGCGAGTACAGGAAAAGCTGGTAGCTTTGGAAAACATAATAACTAATTATTTTTCCTATGGCGTCTGCCATAAACAAATACAGCTACCAAGCTGGTCAGACCTGCCAATAATGAGCCAAAGCCTACCATGGAAAGACCATGAAGGGCAATAATAATACCGCCAACAATACAGGACATGCCAATAATGAAACCACAGCATATCCCCAGCAGAGAATTTCTAGCATTGGCGCGGAGTGTAAGTTTTTCAAGCTCTTGGCGATGAGCAATCTGAGATTCTGCCATTCGTATTATCCTCTCAGCAGCACCGGGACAAATTTCTTCGTATTCAGATAGCTGCTTAGGTGGTGGAAGCGGACCAGAGTGTATAGCTGTTAGTTGGAGCTGAGTGTGATTATTATCTTTCATACATGTTCATCGCCTCTCGCAAACTATCGCCAACAGCCTGCCAATCTTTAGCAAGTGCATCAGTATCTGCTTTATTGGCTTCGGCGTGAGAAGTGCAAATATGGTAATCAAGGCTGATACCGCCTATATCTATGGCAGTGCCATAGCCAATAAAAAACGTCTTTAATGATGATAGCATAGTAATCATTCCTTTCTTCTAAGCCGCTTATGCAGAGAATAATCGATAAATTCTCGAGCTACCGCAAAAGAAAAATTTATAAGCAGTATGTAGGGGGCAGTAAAAACTTTCAATTATATATTAGCATTTACCTAAAAGCTTTTCAACTTTTTATGTAAAAAGCATTGACAATAATCTTCGTTTTTGATATTATCTCTTAGGTTATATAGGTCCTTGATATGGAAGGATGTTTCTACCAACTGCCGATAATGGTTGTCTATAGCCCGCTGGGTTGTAGTACACTTTTTTGGCAGTTTTTTTGTGCGTTGCATTAGGTTTTGGCAGAACGCAGGCTGCTGTGTACGGGTTGTTTGTAGGATAAGGAGTGTTGGCATGAGGTACGATGTTATTATTATTGGTGCAGGTCCGGGCGGTATTTTTTCTGCCTATGAGCTGATTAAGGGCAGCAAGGATCTAAAGGTGGCTGTCTTTGAGGCAGGAAACTCGCTAGAGAAAAGAAAATGCCCGATCGATGGCAAGAAAATCAAGAGCTGCATCAATTGTCCGTCCTGTGCGATTATGAATGGCTTTGGCGGAGCGGGCGCGTTTTCTGATGGCAAATACAATATTACCAATGATTTTGGCGGTACGCTGTATGAGCATATTGGCAAGGAAGCTGCCCTAGAGCTGATGTACTATGTCGATGAAATCAATGTGAGTCATGGCGGACAGGGAACGAAGATGTACTCCACTACGGGCACGAGCCTCAAGAAGACCTGTATGCAGAACAAGCTCAAGCTCTTGGATGCCTCCGTGCGTCATCTAGGCACTGACAAAAACTATATCGTGCTGGAAAATCTCTACAAGGAGCTGAAGGAGAGGGTTGACTTTTTCTTTAGGACGCCGGTAGAAAAGCTGGAGGTTGCTGAGGACGGCTATCGGGTAATCACTGCCAAGGACAGCTATGAATGTGATAAATGCATTGTGTCTGTCGGCCGCAGCGGCAGCAAGTGGATGGAAAGAATCTGCAAGGAGCTGGAGATTCCTACCATGTCCAACCGTGTCGACCTGGGCGTCAGGGTGGAGCTGCCGGCAGAGGTGTTCTCTGACCTGACAGATGAGCTGTATGAGAGCAAGATTGTCTATAGGACGGAGAAATTCGAGGATAAGGTGCGTACTTTCTGCATGAATCCTTATGGCAGCGTGGTAAGCGAGAATACCAACGGCATAATTACGGTAAACGGGCATAGCTATGAGGACAAGGCACTGCAGACCGGCAACACCAATTTTGCCTTGCTGGTTTCTAAGCATTTTTCTGAGCCATTCAAGGACAGCAACGGCTATGGCGAGAGCATTGCCAGACTTTCCAATATGCTGGGCGGCGGTGTCTTGGTACAGCGTTTTGGCGATTTGGTAAAGGGGCGGCGCACCACGCAAAAGCGCATGGACGAAGGCTTTGTGACTCCGACCTTGGCTGCTGCTCCCGGTGATTTGAGCCTGGTGCTGCCAAAGCGGATTTTGGACGGCATCATTGAAATGATTTATGCCCTTGATAAGATTGCGCCTGGTACTGCCAATGATGATACGCTGCTCTATGGCGTGGAAGTAAAATTCTACAATATGGAGGTAGAGCTGGGCGACAAGCTGGAAAGCCGCTACAAGGGTCTGTACATCATAGGCGATGGCAGCGGCGTGACCCACTCCTTGTCCCATGCGTCTGCGAGCGGCGTATTCGTGGCAAGGGAGATTCTCGCCAACATCTGATTGCTGATTGTGAGCAAATAAAATAACAGCCTTCTTCTCAAATCATTTTGGGCTGTCGTGTGACAGCGATGATAGGGGAAGATGGCTGTTTTGCTTTTGGCGGCTTGGCTTATGCCAGACTGCTAAACAATGCATCGACTATCTGATGTATGTCCGTGGCTTCTATGGAGGAATAGTTGACTACGAAGGTATGCTCGGGGGCTGCCTGACGGTTTTGATAGTAGTGCTGCAATGGCTGTAGAAACAGTCCCTTTTGCTGCAGCCGTGCCTGCAAATCCCTGTCGGACAAGTGGGTGTTGATTTGCAGCAGGAAATACAAGCCGGATGATTGCTGCAATATCTTAATTCTCTCATGCTCGGGATGGCTGGTAAGAGCCTTGAGGAGCTGCTGGCGGAGCTTTTTATAGGTGTTTCGCATGCGGTTGATATGTCGTTCAAAATACCCTTGATTGATAAATTCTGCCAGAGTGTACTGCTCAAACGTAGATACTGTACAGCTCAGGTAGTTCAATCTGCTGTTAAATTTCTCCAAAAGCGTCTGAGGCAGCACCATATAGCTGATGCGGATGGTCGAAGCAAGGCTCTTGGAAAATGTGTTCATGTAGATAACCTTGCTGCTCATATCGATGCTGAACAAGGATGGGATGGGACGCCCTACCAAGCGAAACTCTGTATCATAATCGTCCTCGATGATATATCTTTGTCCTTCTGCCGCCCAGCCCAAAAGCTCATAGCGGCGGCTTATCGGCGTGATGATGCCAGTAGGAAAGTGATGCGAGGGGCTGATGTGGATAACGTCACAGTTCATTGTCTTGAGGGCAGCGGCGGACATGCCCTGCTGGTCGATAGGCATGGCGATACAGCATGCGCCGTTGTCACGATAGATTTTTCTGAGCTTTTGATAGCCGGGGTCCTCCACGCAATAAATTTTGTCCCTGCCGATGAGCTTTATGAGAAGCTCATAAAGATATTCCGTACCGGCGCCGATGACGATTTGCTCAGGAGAGATATTCATGCCGCGAAAATGGCGGAGATGATTGGCGATTGCCTGCCGCAGGGGCAGGATGCCGGCTGTCGGGGACTGGGTGAGCAAAAGCTGCTGTTTTTCGCTCATGGTATGCCGCAAAAGACGGCTCCAGATGCTAAAGGGAAAGTTTTCTGCCAGCAGGTTGTTGGAAGATAGATCGACCTTGTGAGGCAGCGATGTGGCGGGGGGATTTTTTGCCGCCTCAGGATAGGCTTTGGCAGATTCGGACTCATCATCCTGCCTGACCGGCTTGTGATGTGTTTCTATCGTGTTCGTGCTGGCAGGAGCTTCATCCTGATAAATATCCAGATCAGCCGTCTGATAGTCAAAAAAATTCATACATTGCTGATAGTTTTCCAGCGGGGAAACATAATATCCGGACTTGAGACGGGCATAGATATAGCCCTCGGAAATCAACTGGCCATACGCTCCCTCCACGGTAATGGTGCTGATGCCTAGCTGGGCTGCGAGCGAACGCTTGGAGGGCAGCTTGGTACCAGGCGTAAGGTGATGCTGGAGAATCTCGTTTTTGATGTACTGATAAATCTGCATATATATAGGCTGGGGCTTGTTTGGCTCTAAATTCAAAGTCAGCATAGTGGTGGCGCCGCCTTTCTAGTGTTGTTCATGAAAACGTTGGGGGAATCCTACAGCCATTTGTGTGATTTTATGGTAAAATAAAAGCGGCAAGAATATGCCGCTTTTACAACTTACAATGCAATTTTCTGTAGTGGTCTTACCAATATCAGAAAGATTATAGCATTGAGCAATGCTTTGAGGGCAAGCCCCGGCGTCGAGCTGAGGCCTGCTTCCATGCTGTCGTAAAGAATAGCGCCGAAAATCGTGTAGGCAGCTACCATCCAGACGAGTCCGAGGAAAACAGCCGTAAGATTGCCGGAGTTTATGACGAATTTGTTTTGATGACTCTTAGAGATAATGCCAAAAATCCAAGCCATAATGTACTTGATGACGAGGGTAGGGACAATCCAGATCGCAAAGCCGCCGATCAGGTCTGCCAGCGCAGAGCCTACAGCGCCGGCGATTGCGCCCTGCTTCTTGCCTAAGAGCACTACTGCCAAAAGCACGGCAGCATCTCCTAGATGCGCATAGCCAAGCGGGATGGGAATCTTTGGCACAAAGGTCATGACAAAGACGATGGCGGTAAATAAAGCTGTAAGGCATAAATCCTTGGTAGTAAGGTTCATAGTGGTCAACTCCTGACTGAAATCATGTTTTATATAGCGTATAGTAGCTAGTATAATGCCAAATTGGATATATTGAAATAGTCAGAATGAGATAAAAATATATTATCAGATTTATGTTCAGATTGAAAGAATTTTTTAAGGGATGAGGATATGAAGCTAGAAAAAAAGTATTCTGCCAAGGTGGGGCATAAGCATCTAAAGGCCATGGGGCAGTTTTTTACGCCTGCGAAGGTAGCTGAGTTTATGTGCCGCTGGGCGGGCAAAAACGCCAAGACCATGCTTGACCCGGCAGCCGGCAACAGCGTATTTCTGCGGCAGATGTCCAAGCTTTATCCTAAGTGCCATCTGACAGGCTATGAGCTTGACGAGGAGATTTTGCATTTTTTTGGCAGTCCTGCTAGAGCGGCAATGATTGTCGGAGATTATCTGGTCATGGATTGGCAGCAAAAATACGAGGCCATCGTCTGCAATCCGCCCTATAACAAATTTCAGGCTGTCGGCAACCGCGTAGATATATTTAAGCGAATCTATGAAGAAACGGGCTGCCGCTATAATGGCAGCAGCAATCTGTATACGCTCTTCTTGGTCAAGAGCATTTACCAGCTCGCACCTAGTGGCAGGCTGGCATATATCATTCCTAGCGAGTTTCTCAATTCCGTTTATGGCATCCAGCTCAAAGAGCTGCTTTTAAGGGAGCGGCTGCTGCGGAGCATCATCAACTTTCAAAATAATGAGGAGATATTTCCCGGCGCTAATACGACCTGCTGTATCATATTGCTGGACAGAAAGCCAAAAGAGGATATTTGTTTCTATAATCTTGCTTCCATGGATGAGCTGCTGGAGGTAGATGTGGATAAGGGAGCTGGTGCTCATGGCATCAAAGTGAGATATGAGGATTTGCGGGCAGATGAAAAATGGCGTCCCTATCTCTATCAGGAAAATCAGCGTCCCTTGGTAAACCTGGTGCCCGTAGGCAAATATTGCCGTATTTCCCGAGGGATTGCCACGGGGGCTAATGATTTTTTCTGCTTTAGCAGGCAGGAAGCAAAAAATATGCATATCGATACGGAGCATCTGCGCCCCTGTCTTTGCCGTGCCAAGGATGTGCAGGGCGCTATTTGGCGGCAGGAAGACTGGCAGGCTCTAGCGGCTGCCCAGGCAAAGGTCTATGTGCTGGATATACAGGGGGAAATCAGCAGGGAAGTTTCGGCTTACATCAGGCAGGGAGAAGCTGCCGGCCTAGCTAAGCGCTATCTGCTTTCCAAAAGACAGCCATGGTACAGCATGGAGCAGAAGCCTGTCGCACCGATTTTGATTTCTTCTGCCTACAGGGGCGAGTACAAGGTTTTGCGCAATCTGGCTCGCAGCGCCAATCTGACGGCATTTCACGGAGTGTATATGCGAGAGGGCTACGAACGCTATGTAGATATAATTTTTTGTTATCTGCTGACCGATACGGCGAGGGAGATTATCGACCGCAATCGCAAGGAGCTGGGGCGCGGTCTGAAAAAATTGCAGCCGGGGGATTTGCAGGAGGCGGAAATGCTGGATATTGAGCTTTTGCGGCAGGAGGATTGTGACAGGATATTGACCATATATGACAAGCTGTTGCTGGGGAGAAGTGCCAGCGAGCAGGCAGCTCTGGCGGAAGAATTGGAAAAAATTTTTCAGCCGTATTACTATAATGGGTAACAAATGTTGTACAAATTGCTAAAAAGATGCTACAATACACGTAGACGATTGTGTCGTGCAAAACGGGAGCTTGCGCAGGCAGGCTGAGAGTAGGCAGAGGCCTTGACCGTACCTGATGTGGATAATGCCACCGTAGGAAGCCATATTTTTCAAGTAGTGGTATACCAATGGCTGTGGCTGATGGTGTACCTTTTTTTATTGTGTCTTTAGATGAAAGGAAGTTTTGTGTATGGCAAGAGAGTATAAAACGCAGATGGAGGCAGCCCGCAAGGGTATCGTGACGCCGGAAATGGAAAAGGTAGCCGCCAAGGAGCATATGGCTGTAGATGAGCTTATGCCGCTGGTTGCCTGCGGAAAGGTGGCAATACCAGCCAATGTGAACCACAAGTGCCTCGAGCCAGAGGGAATAGGCTCCATGCTGCGCACCAAGATTAATGTCAATCTCGGCGTGTCAAGGGACTGCAAGGACTATGCGGTGGAAATGGAAAAGGTTATGTCTGCCGTCAATATGGGGGCAGAGGCCATTATGGATTTGTCCAGCCACGGCAACACCCAGCCGTTCCGCAAGAAGCTCACGAGCGAGTGTCCTGCCATGATCGGCACTGTGCCTGTTTATGACAGCGTTATCCACTATCAGAGGGATCTTGACACCCTTACCGCAAAGGACTTTATCGACGTAGTGCGCCTGCACGCTCAGGACGGCGTGGACTTCGTTACCCTGCACTGCGGCATCACTAGAAAGACCATTGACCAAATCAAGAAGCACAAGAGAAAGATGAATATCGTGTCAAGGGGCGGCTCTTTGGTTTTTGCCTGGATGTCCATGACCGGCAACGAGAATCCGTTCTACGAGTATTATGACGAGATTTTGGATATTTGCCGTGAATACGATGTTACCGTATCTTTGGGCGATGCCTGCCGTCCTGGCTGTCTGGCGGATGCTACCGATGTATGCCAGATTGAGGAGCTTGTTCGATTGGGCGAGCTGACCAAGAGGGCATGGGAAAAGGATGTACAGGTCATGGTCGAAGGTCCAGGACATGTGCCTATGGATCAGATTGCTGCCAATATGAAGGTACAGCAGACTATCTGCCAGGGTGCGCCATTCTATGTGCTCGGTCCACTGGTAACGGATATTGCGCCAGGCTATGACCATATTACGGCTGCTATCGGCGGCGCTATGGCTGCCATGAATGGTGCGGCGTTCCTCTGCTACGTAACTCCGGCAGAGCATCTGGCACTTCCTAATGTAGATGATGTGAAGCAGGGCATTATTGCCAGCAAGATTGCAGCCCATGCTGCTGATATTGCCAAGGGCGTTCGCGGCGCAAGGGATATTGATGACCGCATGGGCGATGCGCGCAGGGTGCTGGACTGGGATGCCCAGTGGGAATGCGCCCTCGACCCTGAGACTGCCAAGGCTATTCGGGCAGATCGCTCGCCAGAGCATGAGGATACCTGCTCCATGTGCGGCAAGTTCTGTGCTGTCCGCAGCATGAACAAGGCGCTGGCTGGAGAGCATATCGATATTCTCTAATACGCTGCTGCGCAAAGGATAAAATTTTTTTGGCCCTGCTGCTGAATATTACTTTATGCATTTTTGATATTCACGGCAGGGCTTTTGCGTGGCAAAAATTTCGTATTTGTGATATGATAGGCAGGAAATAGGAAATGTGGAGGTGCTGTTATTTGAAGGCTTTGCGAAATTTTGCTTCCTCAAGGCGGTGCAAGGATTTGATTGTCATGGCTGTGGTGCTGGAGGCTTTTTTTCTGGCGCTGTCTCCCATGGTGGCAGAGATTTCCCTGCTGGCAGGCTTTGCGATGTATCTGTTCCGCTGGCGGCTGGATAGAAATTATCACTATAAGAGGTCGCCTGTCTTTGGGGCGATAGCTTTGTTCATGATTTGCGGGGCGGCGTCGATTTTTGCTTCGCCTGACCCAGGGTTCAGCTTTTACAACTGGTACAATCTGGCGCTGGTTTATTGCATGACTTTTATACTGGTCACGCAGAATGTTACCACGAGGGATGAGATAAAGGTCGTGGCGTGTGCCCTCGGCATCTCGGCTCTCGTGGTCATAGCGGACGGCTTTTATCAGTTTATTTTCGGCATTGATACTGCCGATATGAAATGGGTTGATGGCGAGGCTTTTCCAGAGCTGAAAAAGAGGGTTTTTGCCACATGGGAGAATCCCAACATCTTGGCAGCTTATCTGGATTTGGTTATCTGCGTCTTGCTGGGACTGTTTGACCGTCTTAGGGATAGAAATGTCAGAATTTATCTAGGCGTGTTTATGCTTGCCTGCCTTGCCTGCCTTGCCATGACCTATGCGAGGGGCGCTCTGCTTACGGTAGGCATTATTGTGGCTGGCTACGGGATTCTCAAGGATTGGCGTATTCTTGTGGCGCTCATCGTCATCGTGGCAGGGGTACTGGCATTGGACCCTGTGCTGGTAGAAAGAATGCAGACGGCTTTTTTGGTGGCAGATACTTCCTCTGAAATGCGGATTGCCATGTGGGAGAGCACGGTTCAGATGATTATGGATCATCCCTTGCTCGGCATCGGCTGGGGCGCATACTGGATGGTCTATCCTTTTTACGATACCTATATTGTCGATGGCAGCGTTACCCTGGTACATGCGCATAATATCTATCTCAACTACTGGGCGGAAATCGGCTTGGCGGGGGGCACTGCCTTCCTGTGGTATTTCTTTAAGACCATGGGTTTGGCACTTTTCAACAAGCGCATCCTGCCGGATAAGTTGATGGAAGGACTCCTGCTTGGCTTGGGGCTTTCGCTCATATCCGTGGCGTTGAACGGCTTGACAGATGATGTGCTTTTTAATATTCCGTCCTCTATGTTGCTGTGGATGCTCTGTGGCTTGGTATATGCCATCCGCAGGCTGTAATTGAATATGATGGGCTATTTCGTTTGTAGTCAGCGGCGTATTGTGCGGCTTGGCATAAATGAGGCAGCCTTAAGGCAAGGCTGTTCGGCAGTAAAATGAAAGAGGGGTGTTTGACATGAAGAAAATTATCGGCGTGATTCTAGGCACGGCTTTTTTTATGCATACCGCTTGGGCGGCAGAGGTAGATACTGCTATAAATGTTTCCTCTGCGCAGGAAGCAGAGGTCAGGACGCAGGCGGCAGCCGATGAGTTGCACAATCAGGGTAGCGCAGAGGGGATGCAGGTGGCTGTACCCAAGGCGACGGCTATTGTCATGCTGGGCAGTGAAAGGTATTTGCAGGCGGATTATCAGGATATTTTGGCGCGGTATTTTGTGAAGTGTTATTCTAAATATCGTTTTCCTACGGAATACGGCTGGGCGGCTCAGGATGATTTTCGTCAGGCATACGATGCTGTGGGGGCTGGCAGGGATATTCAGCAGTGGACACCGGAACAGCTAGCAGGAATCTTAGATTCTATGGACAAGGAGCAGATTCTGTTTCTCAATGTACATGACAGGGTGTACAGGCAAAGGCGGTGTATGGGCTGGCATATGAGGGATGATGCCTGGGGCGCAGTAGTGTTTGTCAAAGCGGTGCTGGTGGACAAAGACGGCATCGTGACCCGCAAGGAAATTCAATATCAGGCAGATGAGCAGCATACGCCGGGCGGAGCACTGCAGGAGGCATATACTCACTGCGTAAGGCAGCTTCAAAAGGCTGATTTATTTGCCGCAAAATAAACTATTGACATTTTGGGTTATTTCATGTATCATTCATATGTGTCCTGAGGGACAAAAAAGAAATATGGACTCATCTAGAGCGGTGGAGGGACTGGCCCTGCGAAGCCGCGGCAACCATTGTCGACTTGACGAAACGGTGCTAATTCCTGAAGGCATAGCCTGAAAGATGAGAGAATTTGAAACTCTCTCATTGTGGAGAGTTTTTTTGTGTATTAAAAAGTATGGGCTGTTGAGTAACGGTTGTCTTCATATTTCAAGTCGTGTTTTGATAGCACAGCCGCTCCGCCGGGCGGAGGTTTGTCTGACTGTGCGAATACTTTATGGGGAGGCGTTTTTATTGGCAAAGCGTTTGTTATTTACTTCCGAGTCTGTTACCGAGGGGCATCCTGACAAGGTGGCAGATCAGATTTCTGACAGCATTTTGGATGCTATTTTGGCAAAAGACCCTTATGGTCGCGTAGCCTGCGAGACTATGGTTACTACTGGTCAGGCACATATTGCTGGCGAGATTTCTACCAAGTGCTATGTGGATATTTCCAAGATTGTGAGAGATACTGTGCGCAAGATTGGCTATACCAGGGCAAAATTCGGCTTTGATGCAGATACCTGCGGCATTTTGATTTCTTTGGATGAGCAGTCTCCTGATATTGCTCAGGGCGTGGACAAGGCATTGGAAGCCCGTGAGGGAGATTTGGACGAGGCGGATGCTACCGGTGCTGGCGATCAGGGCATGATGTTTGGCTATGCCACCAATGAAACTCCTGAATATCTGCCTGTGCCTATCGCTTTGGCGCATCGTCTGGCTCGCCGTTTGGCTGAGGTACGCAAGAACGGCACTCTGCCATATCTGCGTCCTGATGGCAAGACCCAGGTTACTGTTGCCTATGAAGATGGCAAGCCTGTAGCTATCGATACCATCGTTATTTCTACCCAGCATGATGAGAACGTTACTTTGGAGCAGATTCGCAAGGATTTGATTGAATACGTAGTCAAGGCTGTTATTCCAGCCGAGCTGCTCAGCGATGAGACCAAGTACTTCATCAATCCTACCGGCAAGTTCGTAATCGGCGGCCCGCAGGGTGACTGCGGCCTTACTGGTCGTAAGATTATCGTAGATACCTATGGCGGCATGGCTCGCCATGGCGGCGGCGCATTCTCCGGCAAGGATCCAACGAAGGTTGACCGCTCTGGTGCCTATGCAGCCCGCTATGTGGCAAAGAACATCGTGGCTGCCGGTCTGGCTGACAGGGCCGAGGTACAGCTGGCATATGCTATCGGCGTGGCTACGCCTGTATCTATCATGGTTGATACCTTTGGCACTGGCAAGGTTGATGACCGCGTTTTGGAGGATTTGGTAAAGGAGAACTTTGATCTTCGCCCAGCCGGCATCATCAAGATGCTGGATCTCCGCCGTCCTATCTACGCTCAGACTGCGGCTTATGGTCACTTCGGGCGCACTGACGTTGATCTGCCTTGGGAGCACACTGACAAGGCAGAAGCCTTGAGAACTCAGGCAGGAATTTAAGAGTATACAAAAAGAGTCCTTCTATGTTATTAGTCTTGTAATATAGAAGGACTCTTTCTATGTTCGCTATTATTTGTTTTTCAATTTTGCCTCGTAGAGGTTTTCAAAAAATTCACAGGCATCCTGAATGCAGTCAGGGCAGGAGCGAAGCACCTTGCCGGTTTTGATGCCCTTTAGCTCGTGGCACAGTATCGAGCCGTTGCGGTTTTGAAAGCTTTCCAAAATTTCTCTGTTTAGTCCGTAGGTCTGTGCCTTGGTGGTGGGATTGTCCAAATCTCCGCTGCTGTTTAAAAGCCCTACCAGAGCAAGCGCGCCGCTGATAGCGCCGCAAGTTCCCTGCATATTGCCGCCGCCCAGGCCATAGCCCTCGGTAATCCTAAAGAGCAAGGCTGGCTCTACATCTACCAAATCTGCGTAGGTAAGAGCGACCGACTGGGCACAGTTGTAGCCTTTATTGTGCATTTCTATAGCAATATTTTTCCTGCTGTCCATATATCATTGACCTCCTTGTTATGATACAGCCAGGGGGAGGCATAACCTCCCCTTGACCGCCAAATATAATACACGCGTATATTATAACATAATATACTATAAGAAAGAAATATGTTATAATAATACAAAATGGCTTTGTTCACTATGCAGCCTGACAAATCGCAGGAATTTGTATTTGTCTGGCTTGCGGCGTGGTCGTTAAAATGGACGCAGGATTGTCGTTGTGGTGGTGATGGACATGCATGATGTGCTGGTGTGCTTTGGACAGTTGGCACTGGCTTGTATCTTGGGGGGCATGATTGGCTATGAGCGCCAGTCAAAAAGAAAGGCTGCCGGTCTGCGTACCAATATATTGGTATGCCTTGGCTCGTGCCTGATTATGATGATGTCATTCCATATTTATCAAAGAGTCGAGGGTCTGACTAATGCCGACCCTGCTAGATTGGCAGCGCAGGTGGTCAGCGGTATCGGCTTTCTAGGCGCTGGCGCAATCATGAAGGAAGGAGTCAGCATTACGGGGCTTACCACGGCGGCATGTCTGTGGGTGGTAGCCGGAGTTGGTCTGGCAGTGGGGGCAGGCTTTTACGCCGAGGCAGTGCTGACTACCGCGCTGGTGGTTGTGACGGTAGGCGCTTTAAGCCATTGGGAGCTAAAGTGCGCCTCTCGGACAAGCATTATCAAGGCGTGCATTTATTCTGAAAATCTGCCTGACCAGATGGTTGTGGTGGAAAAATGCTTGGAGAATATGGGTGTTTCCATCAAGGCAGTCAAGATTCAGGAGGAATATGACAAAAACTCCCGTGAGCAGTGCATTATCCTGGTAATGGAGCTGACCTTGATTAATACTGCGCATATAAAGAATGTCAGTATCAGCAATGCCCTGCAGCGCCTAAGAGGCATCAAGGGCGTAGAAATTCGCTGATGTGATTTATGCAGAAAGGAAGTTGAAAAATATGTTTGATAAAAATCATCTGATGGGAAATGTTCATCTTAAGGCTGAGAATACCGTGGATTTCGTGGAACGAATACGAAAGGAACAGCCTGAGCTGGCAGAATCTGCAGCAAAGCTCAAGGAGCTGTTGCCGGAAGATGTATACAAGAGGGCGTTTAGCAATATCCAGACCTTTAACCGCCGTGGTGACACGCTCTTGATTGTCAGCGGCGGAATCTTGCAAAGAACTTTTTTGGAAAGGGATTGTATTCCTGCCTTGAAGGAAGCATTGAATGTAAAGAGAGTGCAAATCATCGGCTGATGCTTCGTCGATGCATTTTCCTAAAAAACCTGAATCATCAGAATTATGTGGTTCAGGTTTTTTTGTGCACAGATTTTTGTAAATTAGTGCTTTTTCTGTTATAATACAGAATGGATGTTTAAATGAAAAATGTGGGTGAATGAATTGCAAAAGAAAAAAACTCTAGGCTCTCGCAGCCGTGGTGCAAATACTAAAGAAAAAGCTCCCTTAAAGGTTTTCAAAACGACTCCTATGCGTGAGCTAAAGAAGGAGGAGGCTTCTCCTCGCAAGTATGAGCTGTCGGGGATCTTGCTGGTGGCTGCGGGCATTATCTGTCTTTGCGGCATAGCAGGCTTCAATGTCGGATTTATCGGTCTGACGGCGGCAAAGTTCCTGCAATACTTTTTGGGGATAGGCGCTGTGCCGGCTGCGGCGGTCTTTATATGGCTGGGCGGCTACTATATCATGAAGCACGCTAAATGGCATTGGAGCACCCGTATCGCAGGAAGCGTCATGCTTTATGTATGCAGCTTAGGCATGTATCATCACTGGGTAATCAAGGACGGAGCTGAGATTCTGCCTGAGAGCCTGATAGATGGCGGCGGTCTGATAGGCGGCATTATAACCCTTATCTTGCATAGGATTGTAGGGCCTGATGGCACACCTGTCCTGCTTGGGGCAGGGCTTTTAGGCAGCATTTTGGTATTGACGACATGGTCTCTTGCCAAGGGAATTTTGACCACCAAGGAAAAGGCAGAGCAGGGCGCTCAGGCTGCTAAAAAAGCTACCTCGGCGGCATATGACAAGACTAAGGAAGTAGGTGTCAAAGCCAAAGCAGCCAGCATCAAGGCAAAGGAACAGGTACAGGAATATGTGCAGGAGTACGTGCAAGAATACGTACAGGAGCAAATGCCAAACGTGACGGACAAGGTTCAAAAACTGGAGAAAAGGGAATTTCTCAGCCGTTATGAGGAAGATTCAGCCTTTTTGAATAGTGCCAAAGCTGACACGCAGGGAAAGAGCGAACCAGTAAAAACATCTATGACCATCAAGGGCGGAGCTGTTACTTCCTCAGTATCGCCAGTGGCAAGGGGGGCAGATATTGTAGACGTGGTAGGCAGCGTAGACCTGCCAGCCATGGCAGAAGCCGCTGGTGTAGAGAGTACGAGTACATGGGAAGCTTCCAATGTAGCTGCCAATGATGAATCGACAGAAAGCATATTTGCCAATAACGGCTTGGCAAGTGCTAAGAGTGCAACAGGCAACAATCTGGTCGATGCAAATCCAGTGGCGGCAAATTTCTTTGGCGGTGAATTTACCAGCGATGTAGAGCCGGACGAAATACCGAGCCTTGCCAGCCAGCTCGGTATCTCCGAGGAGGCGCTGCACCCTGAGAACAAGACTTCTGAAACAGGTGTTCTTGAGGACTCCGTGCATGAACCACAAAGGGATCAGAGCAAATATTTTGAGGATATCGTGGAGCTGGATTTGTCTGCCCGCGGGCGTGATTCTTCCATCAGCATGGCTGAATTTGGCGAGCTGAATGACACGGACAATCAGGCGGCTGGTGGCGTTGATGAGCCTGTCGAGCATAGCCAGATGTCAGAAGCTGAACCGGAAAATGACGAGGTTGGCGCAAATGCAGATGATATAGATTGGGACAGCTTCCAGCTAGTCCAGCCAGAAATAGAAGAATCACCAGCAGTCGAGTCGGTGGAAACTGATAGTGCAGAGGGCGAGCCTGTCGAACTCAGGCTGGGCACAGCGACGCCAAAGGTTCAGATGCTAGATTATGAGCCGCTTGCAGAAGATAGCGAAGATATTGCAAATGATGCTGCGGAACTTGCTCAAAATACTGACAGTACGCTAAGCGATACCGCGGAGGCAGGCAATGTAGCTGATGAATTTGCCGGTGGTGATGGGTATGATTACGGCTTGGAGGATATGCATATCGATTATAACCATGCCGGTACGGATTTGACTGCCGGTATATCGGCAGATGCCGGTGATATTAAGGATGCACTGCGGCAGGACATCTTGGATGCAGATGATAGCGGTACGGGACTGGGGACTATCGCCAAAACCGCCGTCGCTGGTGCGGCGGTACTAGGTGCTGGCAAGGCTGTTTCGACTGCTGCCGAGGGCAGTGTCCTTTCAAATCATGCTGACATTCAGGGTTCTGATGCTCATACTGATACTGCTGAGCCTGCTCCGCCGACCAAGATAGAGGAAGAAGCACCGCCACCGCCGTACGTTTTGCCATCCTTGAATCTTTTGTCTAAGAAGGTCAAGGTGATGAGCGAGACCCTCAATCAGGAGATTGCCAATAATGCCCGTATTCTGGGGGAGACCCTTGCCAATTTCAAGGTCAAGGCATCGATACTCAATGCCTGTCACGGGCCTGCCGTCACTCGTTACGAGGTGAAGCCGGCACCGGGCGTAAAGGTGAGCAAGATTACGGGACTGGCTGATGATATTGCCCTGAGCCTGGCGGCATCTGCCGTGCGTATTGAGCAGATTCCCGGCAAGGCGGCTATCGGCATCGAAGTGCCAAACCAAGAGCTTGAGAGCGTACAGCTCAGAGAGGTGCTGGAAAATCCTGCCTTTGAGGCTGCCAAATCGCCTCTTACCGTGGGACTAGGCAAGGACATCAGCGGTCAGGCGATTTTTGCCGACCTTGCCAAGATGCCGCATCTTTTGGTAGCTGGCGCTACTGGTTCGGGTAAGTCTGTCTGTATCAATACGCTTATTACAAGTGTTCTCTTTAAGGCAAGGCCGAATGAGGTAAAATTCATCCTCATTGACCCGAAAATGGTCGAGCTGTCTGTATACAATGATATTCCGCATCTGATGGTGCCTGTCGTAACGGATGCCAAAAAGGCAGCCTCCGTCCTCAACTGGGCTGTGCAGGAAATGGAAAAGCGCTACGGGCTGATTGCGCAGGCTGGTGTGCGCAATATGGACGGCTACAACAAGCAGTTTGCAGAAGAACCTGAAAAGAAGCTGCCGTCGATTGTGATAATTATTGACGAGCTGGCGGATTTGATGATGGTAGCGCCGCATGATGTCGAGGATGCCATTTGCCGTATCGCTCAAAAGGCAAGGGCGGCAGGTATTTACCTGGTGCTGGCAACTCAAAGGCCGTCTGTCAACGTTATTACCGGCGTTATCAAGGCCAATATTCCCTCGCGTATCTCCTTTGCGGTTACTTCTCAGATTGATTCGCGCACAATTTTGGATGCGGCTGGCGCTGAAAAGCTCCTCGGTAAGGGCGATATGCTCTTTAAGCCGCAGGAAGCAAACAAGCCTACCCGTATACAGGGTGCGTTTGTCAGCGACAAGGAAGTTGAGCTTTTGGTCGATTACATCAAGAGCCAGGGGCACAAGGCAGAGGCCAATCAGGAGATTATAGATTTCACCAACAAGGCTGTAGAGGCTGAGAGCGAGGAAGAGGGCGAAAAGCCTGTAAAATCCAAGATTGACACGCTCCTCAGGGATGCCGTCGAGCTGGCTATGGCGACCAACAACGCATCGGCATCCAGCTTTCAAAGACGCTATCATATCGGCTACAGCCGTGCCGGCAGATTGCTTGATACCATGGAGCAACTCGGCATCGTCGGGCCGCCGCAGGGCAGCAAGCCGAGGGATATATTGGTGACAGAGGCTCAGGCATTTGAAATTATGGATAATTATGAAAATCAGTAGGCTGGAGGTGCTTTTTTATGGAAACGAAGGGCTTGATTATGGTGCATACCGGTGATGGCAAAGGCAAGACTACGGCAGCGCTGGGGCTTGCCCTCAGGGCATGGGGCAGCGGATTGCGTGTGATGATTTTGCAATTTATCAAGGGTGGCTGGAAATACGGCGAGCTTGAGAGCATTGCCAAGTTGGGAGAAATTGATGGCAGGATTGCGATTCGTCCGCTTGGGCTTGGGTTGATGTCCAAAAGCGAGGCGGAAAAAAAGCAGCATATAGAAGCTGCCGCTAAGGCTATGGAGCTGGCAGAGGAAATCCTTACATCTAGCACATATGACCTTGTAATCTTGGACGAGATAAATTATGCGGTCAAGTTCGGTCTGATATATATTGCCGATGTGCTGGCATTGCTGGACAAAAAGCCGCCACAGGTGCATGTCCTGCTCACAGGCAGGGATGCAAGGCCTGAGCTTATAGACAGGGCTGACTTAGTCACAGAAATGAAGCTCATCAAGCATCCATTCCAGCAGGGAATCAAGGCGCAGCGCGGGATTGAATTTTAAAATACAAAAGCCAGACATAGGCTCTCTAAAAAAGAGCGTGTCTGGCTTTGTTGGCAGTGGATTATTTATTCATAATGGCATCAATGGATTTGATGCAGGCATTGCGGAAGCCCTGCTCCTCTAGGGCAGTGACGCCCCTGATGGTCGTGCCGGCAGGCGAGCATACATTGTCCTTGAGCTTGCCGGGGTGTTCGCCTGAGACGAGCTGCAGCTTGGCAGAGCCTAGAATCATCTGTGAGATAAGGCGGTAGGCGTCCCGACGCTGCATGCCGTATTTGACAGCGGCATCGCCGTATGCCTCAATCATCAAATCTACAAAGGCAGGCCCGCAGCCAGTCACCGTACCTCCTATGCCCATGAGATGCCCGGGAAGCTCCTCGACCAGTCCTACGGAGCTGAACAGTTCCACGATCTGCTGGTGTTCCTCAAGGGTAAGGGTGTTTTCGGCTTCAAAGAGCAATACGCCTTCCTTGACCATGGCAGGCGTATTTGGCATGACAAACTGCAATCTGGTGTCCGTGGCGATAATCTGGCGATATTTGGCAATATCCCAGCCGGCAGCAATGGAAATCAGCGCCTTGCTCGCCAAGGCGTCACCTAGCTCTTTTACTACAGCCTCTATCTGATAAGGCTTGCACGCCATAATCAGGGTGTCGGCTTCCTGAGCCAGCTCCTTGAGGCTGCCTACGGGGATAAAGCCTATAGACTGAGCATTTTTTTTCAGCTTGTCCTGATGCGGGGCATAGGCATAGACGTTTTCCCTGTCGATAGCCTTGGCAGTGATAAAGCCCTGTGCGAGTGCCTGCGCCATATTTCCCATGCCAATAAATCCGAGTTTTTTCATACAAGCGGAACCAACTGCCTGGCAGAGCATCGCCATGTGCAGAGGTTCCTTCGCTCCTTTCTGAGTGCGGTCTGAGTAGCGTACATAGTGCAAAATACGATTGTATTTTCACAAGGGATATTATATCATAGATGACAAGATTTTTCGAGGTGTGAAGAATGGCAAAAAGCAAAAATATTGATATGCTTCACGGCTCTCTGTGGGACAAAATGGTGATTTTTGCCCTGCCGGTGGCTCTGACTGGCATGCTGCAGCAGCTCTACAATGCAGCCGATGTAGCGGTGCTGGGCAAATTTGTAGGGACTACGGCAATGGCTGCCGTGGGAAATAATATTGCGATTATCGGCATTATCGTAAATTTGTTTTTGGGACTGTCGCTTGGCGGCAACGTGGTGATCGCCAGATTTATCGGTGCCAGGCATACGGAGCGCGCCCAGGCGGCTCTTCATACAGCCTTTGTTCTCGCCTTGATTATCGGCTTCGGCATGGCGATATTCGGTCAAATAGCGGCAGGTGCGATTATCGCATGGCTGCAAGTGCCGCAAGAGGTCGAGGGAATGGCTGAAACCTATCTGCGCGTCTATCTTTTGGGTATTCCTCTCTTGGCGTTGTACAATTTTCAGTCAGCCACTTTTAGGGCACAGGGCGATACCAAGACGCCGCTTATGGCTTTGATGGTGTCGAGTATGTCGAATGTCGTGATGGATTTGTGCTTCGTCCAGCTTGGCATGGGGGTTGCCGGTGTGGCACTGGCAACGGCTTTGTCCAATGGCATCAGCTCAGGCATTTTGTTTTGGAAGCTCGTACACGCCAAGGAAGGCCTGCATTTGGAGCTAAAAAAGCTCCGCCCGGAGGGCGTACTCTTAAGGAATATCATCAAGATTGGACTGCCTGCCGGTATTCAGGGCATGGTGTTTTCGATTTCCAATATCCTGATTCAGGCGGCTATCAACAGCTTGGGGCCTGATACGATGGCAGCTTCGGCAGCCGCCTTTACAATCGAAATCAATGTTTATTGCTTCCTAAACGCCTTTGCGCAGGCTACTACTACCTTTGTCAGTCAGAACTATGGCGCCGGCAATATCCAGAGATGCCTCATGGTCACCAAATGGGGCTTGGCTCTGTCGCTAGGCTCGACTATGGGGATGGCGGCACTGGTGCTGGCATTGTCCCAGCAGCTTTTGGGATTCTTCAATCCGGATGCCGCCGTCATAGAGCTTGGCACTATACGTCTGTGGTATATTGTAGCACCGGAGTTTTTACAGGTTTTCATCGATGTATTCTCAGGCGCTATGCGCGGCTACGGTTATTCACTTGGCCCTGCCATGCTGACCTTGGTTGGCATCTGCGGTGTGCGCATTGCCTGGCTGTACAGCGTATTTACGGCGTACCCGACCTACAATGTCTTGATGGCTTGCTATTCTATCAGTTGGCTGATAACGGGCGCTATGATTGTCGGTTTGTACATTCATTATAGAAAGCGTATCTTGGCTGACCACTAATATTTATTTTGATGTAGGACATAATTCTTATGAATGGTATTGCTTTTTAGGCATAATTATAATAATATAAAAATGCGAATGGATGTGTTGAATAAATCACATCACTTGACTGTAGCTTGATTTGAAAGGATAGACTATGCTGGATGTTGAAATGTTAGAAAATCTTTATGCCATGGCGTTTGCCATGCATAAGGAGAAGAATTGGCTGAGCCTGCCCTGGGATTTTATGATAGGCATACACACTCAAAAATACGGTACATGGTACGGCTTGCCTATGCTTGACAATGATAAATACAAGCAGGGTGTCGGCTTTGTCATTTACGACAAGGAGGAGGGACTGCCCGTAATCAGGCATATACTGGATCAGGACAGGATGGAAAAGGCATCCAGATATGAGGGAATGAGCTTTTACTTTCAGGAAAAATCCTACTATATCACCTACGAAAACAAATCGGATTTAGACAAAGATGAAGCCGCATGGCTGACCGCCTACTGCAAAAAGCATGACCTTGTCCTGCGCAGGCGGAGGTCATTTCCTAGCTTTCAGTACTCAGACCCGGGATTTGAGCTTCGCTCGCTTGAGAATGGCGAAGAGATTGCCCTTTGTGAAAAATTTCTCTCTGCCCTTGCAGCTTTGGATGCCTTGCTCGCAAAAAAGGAACTGCTGCCAAAGCAGGGACAAGCCATGAGTCCGCTGAATAAAGATCTGACCGTGCCCAGCCTGACAGAGCAGAGCGATGGAAGCTGGCAGCTCGGCAGGGAGATTCTTCCGCCAGCAGGAACATTGCACTGGACATGCCTTGTGCCTAATGATTTTGATACTGTACGCTTTAAGAGATTTCCCAAGAGCGGCAATGTATGGCAAATGGAAAAGTTTGCTCATTTGATGTTCGACCCGGACTCCATCAGCAGGGGCAGGCTGAAAAAACTGATTGATGCGGGCAAGGCTCCGTATATCGACAGCCTGGCGGTGTACGATGAGACGCAGGGACATGTCATGCTGATGGACAACTTCGTAATGCGTGTCGAGGGACAGAATGGCATCATGAGCTTTTTGGCAGACGCCATGGCGCAGAGCGGCCGCCCAATGCAGATAGTGGTAGGTTCAGAGGAGACATATGAGTTTATTCGGAAATTCTGTCAGCGCTTGGACATTCAGTTAATTATGGACGAAGTGCCGCAGCTAGAAAAAATCAGGAATAATGTTCTTGAATGTCGTGACCCCATGGAGAATTTCGATGATGAGGAATGGCTGCCTGCTGACCCTGACGGCGATTGGGATGATGAACCTCTGGATAATCACGGGCACGCACATGTGAATAGATTTTCCGGTATGGATAAATCCGCCCGCAAGAACAGTACGAACTGGAAAAATTTCCGTCTTGAAGATGTGATCGACATGATGAATGATATTTCTGATGCGGCACGTACAGGCAATAAAAAAGTCGGTGATAGGGCGAGTGCCAGGCTGGAGGAGTTCTTTGACATTTGCGCGAATACGGATTTTCTGCTTACTGTGGATAACGAGATGCTGGGATTATTGCTTAATCTGGCGATGATTTCGCCGATGGACAGCGAAATATTCCTCAATGTCGTAGGCGAGTACAAGCGAAGGTTGCTGAAACTGCAAGCCGGTCATCTGGTCATTTTGGACGATGTTGGCAAAAGGCCTTGAAAGCGTGCGGAGGCAGACTGAAATTTTGTCCAAAATAATTTGTCAGGTATTGGTACTAGGAATTTTTGTGTGGCTATGGTAAAATAGTGTTGTTTCTTGGATTCAAAAGGTTATATTGTTGATATTCTACGAAGGGAAAGTGATTACAACATGAAGGTATCGATCATTATGGGCAGCGACTCCGACTGGCCTATTCTGAAGCCTGCTTATGAACTTTTAAAGAAATTCGACATTGAGGCAGAGGTCGTGGTGGCGTCTGCACACCGCACTCCTGGCAGAGTAAGGGAAATCGTTACCACTGCGCCTGAGCGCGGCGTGTGCGCCTTTATCTCTGCTGCCGGTGCTGCAGCGCACCTTGGCGGCGTGATTGCCAGCTATACTACCTTGCCTGTCATAGGCGTACCTATTAATGCAACCGCACTCAACGGCATGGATGCCCTGCTGAGCACCGTACAGATGCCCTCGGGAGTCCCTGTAGCCACCATGGCTATCAATGGCGCCAAGAATGCGGCTATTTTTGTTGTAGAGATGTTTGCTATCTCCAATCCTGATTTGGCTGAAAAGCTGAAGGAGTATCGCCAAAACATGGCTCAGGAGGTAGAAAAAAAGGCCGCCCGCGTGGAGCAGCAGTTGGGCTGACCTGTATCTTGCCGCATATTCAGGCTCTCTGAGTATCGGAGAGCTGTGTCAATGTTAGGAGAAATAGAACAACAATGTATAGCGTAGAAGTTGAAGGCAGCAAGTGGAAAGAGGAATGTGGCGTCTATGGCGTCTATTCCCGCGAAATGGATGTTTCCGGCATGACCTATCTAGGGCTGTATTCCCTGCAGCACCGTGGCCAGGAGAGCGCCGGCATTGCCATTACTGATGGCGCTTGGATGGATGTTACCAGGGGCATGGGGCTGGTCAACGAGGTTTTCCGCCATCAGGTGCCTCATATGGACAACCAGTATATCGCCATCGGACATGTTCGTTATTCTACTACCGGCTCCAGCATGCTGGCGAACACCCAGCCGCTTATGGTAAACTATTCCGGCGGCAAGATAAGCCTTGCGCACAACGGCAATCTGACCAATGCTACCGAGATTCGCCGCGAGCTGGAGGATTCAGGCACGATTTTCCAGACAACCATTGATTCGGAGGTTTTTGTGAATCTGATTGCCAGGTCCAGGAAGTCCGCCATAGAAGAAAAGGTTATGGAGAGCCTGAACAAGATTCAGGGTGCGTACTGTCTGACCATTATGACCGAGAACAAGCTGATTGGTGCAAGAGACCCGCAGGGCTTCCGTCCGCTGTGCCTGGGCAAAATCGGCGATGATACATGGATTCTTTCCTCCGAGAGCTGCGGTTTGGACGTAGTAGGAGCAGAGTTTGTACGAGATATCGAGCCGGGCGAGATGGTGGTTATCGATGATGACGGCGTCAAGAGCTATCACTTTGCCGATGCCAAGCTTTCCATGTGCGTATTCGAGTACATATATTTTGCCCGTCCTGATTCTGTACTGGACGGCCTTAGCGTTCACGAGGCGCGCTTTGAAATGGGGCGCGTGCTGGCAAGGGAGTCCAAGTACAAGGCGGATATTGTCATCTCAGTGCCGGATTCCGGCAACACCGCCGCCTCCGGCTATGCGTATGAGTCTGGGATTCCTTATGTAGAGGGACTGATGAAAAACCGCTACATCGGACGCACCTTTATCCAGCCTACGCAGAAAAAGCGCGATACCGCTGTAAAGCTGAAGCTGAATGCTATTGCCTCGGCAGTACGCGGCAAGTCCGTAGTCATGGTGGATGATTCCATCGTCCGCGGCACGACCAGCGGCAAGATTGTCCGCATGCTCCGCAATGCAGGTGCTAGAGAGGTGCACATGTGCATAAGCTCGCCTCCTATCGTTTATCCTTGCTATTATGGCATAGATACATCTGTGCGCAAGGAGCTGATTGCCGCCAGCAAGTCAGTAGATGAGATTTGCAAGTATATCGGGGCGGATTCCTTGCACTTCCTGTCCCTAGAGGGCTTGAAGCACTGCATGAGCAAGCTCGGACCAGACCATATGTGTTATGCCTGCTTCAACGGCGGCTATCCGATAGAGCAGAAATCCGCTTCGCCAGCCGAGCATGACAAGTATGTATTTGAACAGCGCAAAAGGTCTTAAGATACAGGAGGAATGAATCAAATGGAAAAGAAGCTCACTTATAGAGATGCCGGTGTAGATATCGATGCAGGAAATCTTTCTGTAAAGCTGATCAAGGACAGTGTAAAGGCGACCTATCGTCCAGAGGTTCTAGGCGATCTGGGCGGCTTTGGCGGTCTTTTTGCCATGAGCACCAAGTACAAGGAGCCTGTACTGGTTTCCGGCACGGACGGCGTAGGCACCAAGCTTCGTCTGGCATTTATGCTAGACAAGCATGATACCATCGGTCAGGATGCCGTGGCTATGTGCGTCAATGATATTTTGGTGCAGGGAGCAGAGCCTCTGTTTTTCCTTGACTATTTGGCTGTAGGCAAGCTTGAGCCTGAGCAGGTGGCTGCCGTGGTAAAGGGCGTAGCCAATGCGTGCAAGGAGTCTGGCTGTGCGCTTATCGGCGGCGAAACTGCCGAGATGGCAGGCTTTTATGCCGAGGGCGAGTATGATATTGCCGGCTTTGCCGTAGGCGCAGTGGAAAAATCCAAGATTATTACCAGCGAAAAGGTCAAGGCAGGGGATGTTATCCTGGGACTGCCTTCCTCCGGCGTTCATTCCAACGGCTACTCCCTGGTACGCAAGATTGTCTTTGACGTAAAGGGCTTCAAGGGCGATGAATATATTGACGAGCTTGGTAAGACCATTGGCGAGGAGCTTTTGACTCCGACCCGCCTGTATCCAAAATCCTGTCTGCCTCTGATTGAAAAATTTGATATTCACGGCATGGTGCATGTAACTGGCGGCGGCTACTATGAGAATATTCCACGCGCCCTGCCTGATGATATGGGAGCAGAAATCGATGCAGCAAGCTGGCCTGTGCCGCCGATTTTTGGCTTGCTGAAAGAGTGGGGCAATGTAGACTGGCATGAGATGTACCGCACCTTCAACATGGGCATCGGCATGATTATCATTGCTTCTGCTGACGAGGCGGAAAAAATCAAGGCTGACCTGAAGTCGCGCAACGAGGCCGTATATGAAATCGGCAAGGTTACACAGGGCAGTCACGAAGTAATTGTTAAGGGCGGCGTATTCGATGAGTAAGCATATTTTAGGTATTCTCTGCTCTGGCCGTGGCTCAAATATGCAGTCCATCATGGCTGCTGTTGAAAAAGGGCAGATTAAGGCAGAGATTGGCATCGTACTGACGGACAAGCCAGAGGCAAGAGCCTTGCAGGTAGCTTCTGAGGCAGGTATCAAGGCTGTCTGCGTCAATCGCAAGGAGTGCAGCTCCCAGCAAGAGTTTGAGGAGAGGCTGGCAGCCGAGCTAAAGGCTGCCAAGGTTACCTTGGTCGTGCTGGCTGGCTTTATGCGGATTTTCAGTCCGTATTTTGTCGATGCCTATAGGCATCGCATTTTGAATATCCATCCATCGCTTCTGCCATCCTTTGGCGGAGCGCACGCTCATCGGGATGTACTTGCCTATGGTACGAAAGTATCTGGCTGTACGATTCATTTTGTGGACGAGGGCATGGACCATGGACCTATCATTCTGCAGGATACTGTGCCTGTTTTGGATGATGATACAGAGGAAACCTTGGCAGCCAGAGTGCTGACCAAGGAGCATGTTCTCTATCCAAAGGCTATAGAGCTTTTCGTTGATGGACGTCTGGAGCTTGTTGACGACAGACATGTCCGCATAAAACCATAAGATGGGCAGAGCAGCCTTCTGGCACTGTCATTTAGTGCTTGGAAGTGCTTTGACCAATGAGAAAAGGAGATAGACTGCTATGAAAATCAAACGTGCATTAATTAGTGTATCCGACAAGACTGGTGTTGTTGAGCTGGCAAAAAAACTGCATGCAGTAGGCGTGGAGATTATCTCCACCGGCGGTACGATGAAGGCTCTTAGAGAAGCAGGTATTCCTGTGACCTACGTCAGCGATGTAACAGGCTTCCCTGAGATGATGGATGGGCGTGTCAAAACCCTCAATCCATATATTCACGGCGGTATTCTGGCTGTTCGCGACAACCCTGCCCATGTAAAGGCTATGCAGGAGCACAAGATTACTCCTATTGATATGGTAGTAGTCAACCTCTATCCTTTCAAGGAAACCATTGCCAAGCCAGATGTTATCCTGTCCGAGGCTATTGAAAATATCGATATCGGCGGCCCTGCCATGATTCGCGCTGCTGCCAAGAACTTCAAGTTTGTAACCGTCGTTACCAATCCTGACCGCTATGAGCAGGTAGCCGAGTGTGTAGTCAAGGATGGCTGTGTCGGCGGCATGCTCCGTATGCAGCTTGCACAGGAGGCTTTTCAGCATACTGCGGAGTATGATGACTGTATTCAGAACTATCTCATGGAGCAGGTGAATAAATAATGAATATACTGGTAATCGGCAGTGGTGCGCGTGAGCACACCTTGGTATGGAAGCTTTCTCAGAGTGCCAAGGCGGATAAGGTTTATGCCGTTCCGGGCAATCCTGGCATGGCAAAGCTGGCAGAGTGCATTGACGGCATTTCCATTACGGATAATGCCGCCTTGGTAAGGCTGGCACAGGAAAAGCATGTCGGGCTGGCTGTAGTCGGCCCGGAAGTTCCTCTGACCAATGGGGCAGTGGATGCTTTTAATGCAGCCGGCATTAAGGCGTTCGGCCCTGTACAGGCTGCTGCAGAAATCGAAGGCTCTAAATCCTTTTCCAAGAATCTGATGAAGAAGTACGGCATACCGACTGCCAAGTACGAGGTGTTTACCGAGGCTGAGCCTGCCAAGGAATACATTCGTCAGGAGGGTGCGCCTATCGTCATCAAGGCGGATGGACTGGCTGCCGGCAAGGGCGTTATTGTGGCGATGACCCTTGATGAGGCTTTGGGCGCTATCGATGAAATCATGGGCGATCAGGCCTTTGGCAGTGCAGGCAGCCGCGTGGTTGTCGAGGAGTTCATGGCAGGCGAGGAGGTTTCCGTCCTGTGCTTTACGGATGGCAAGACCATCCTGCCGATGGTGCCATCTCAAGATCACAAGCGCGTCTATGACCATGACAAGGGTCCAAATACTGGCGGCATGGGTGCCTATGCGCCAGCGCCTGTCGGCACGCCTAAGCTTTTGGCACAGGTGCAGAAAGAAATTTTAGAGCCTGTGATCAAGGCTATGGAGCAGGAAGGACGGCTCTACAAGGGCTGTCTTTATGCCGGCTTGATGGTCACCGAGTCAGGTCCTAGAGTCGTTGAGTTCAATGCCCGTTTTGGCGACCCTGAGACACAGGTTGTCCTGCCTCTTTTGGAGAGCGATTTGGTTGATGTCATGCTGGCATGCATAGATGGCACGCTGGCTGAGACTGCGGTGAAGTGGAGCAAGGGCGCGGCTGTGTGCGTAGTCATGGTTGCTGGCGGCTATCCAAAGGCCTACAACAAGGGCGATGAGATTGTCGGTATCGATAGCGCCGAGGCTGATGGCTGTATCGTATTTCAGGCAGGCACGAGTGCCAAGGACGGACATATCTATACCAATGGCGGACGCGTATTGGGCGTGGTTGCCAAGGCTGACGGCATCAAGGAAGCTGTCGACAAGGCATATGCCGGTGTAGACAAGATTTCCTTCAAGGATGCTCATTTCCGCCATGATATTGCTCATTGGGCTTTGGAACGACTAGAAAATAAATAAGCCTGCTTTCGGCTTTATGGCAGTGTATATACATGAAAACCGTCATGTGTATATACTGCCTTTTTTCTTTTGCCAAGCCTTAAGATATCGTCATGCACAGTGAATTTTTGATTAATTTATTATGAACATTATGTTGACAGAATTACATATATGTTATATCATTGAACTGGTTAAATATTAGGGATTATTTTGTTGCCAAAAGCGTTTGCTAGTGTATGGGAAGTTTGCTCAAATGCTTGAGGCAATCAAACAAAAGAGAGGGGAATTGGAAAATGGCAAGAAGAGCGACCTATGCCAGCGAGGATGGCAATATCCAAAAGCTGGTGGGAAACCATGACCATGCTTCAGCCGTAAGGGCGAAGATTATTAACAGTGCCAAATGCCTGTTGGCCGAGGAAGGCTATAGCAAGACGACTATTCGCAAAATAGTGGATCACTCTGGTATTCTTACCGGCAGCATTTATTATTTTTTCAAGAACAAAGAAGATATTTTTCATGCGATTCTCTTGGAGCTGATGCGTGACTGTATTCGCCGCATCAATGTCAGATTCAAGGACGAGTCGCCGTTGTTTATCTATGCGGCAGTGTGCCAGGTAGAGTTGAAGGTGCTGGCAGATAATCAGATTGTGCGTGATAGCTACAAAGAGGGCTATGACTCCGTAATCATTTTTGAGGGCATGGTTGCCCAGTTCCATGAGATGGCGAGAACTCTTTTTAATGGTACGAAGTACGAAAAGAGCGATGAGGACTATTATGAGAACACGCTGATGATTAAGGGCGCTATGCACGCCTGCCTGACAGAGATGTCCTTCCACCGCCCGGTTTCCCTGGCTAGATCCAGAGAGCGCCTTATCCGTATGGTTGCCGAGATGTTTGGCACAAAAAAGGAAGCAGGGGAAATTGTGAAGAAAATCCGTGAATACGGCACTATCTGGGAGGATATTGGCGCAGAGCTTGTCGAAAAGCCTATTTCTGCTGCGCCTGCCAATTAGAAGCAGGAAGCCGTGTATTTTTGTCAATATAAAACCCTCTGGAAGAAAGTTTCCAGAGGGTTTTAGTATGCCTTACATGAGGTGGCTGTGTTCGTTTATATCCTCGATAACGTGTCGGATAACCACCATGAATGGGACTGCCAAAAACATGCCGGCAGCGCCCAAAAGCTCTCCGCCAAGGACAATCGAGAGGATAATGGCTACCGGATGCAGGTTCAGCGACCTGCCTACAATGGCAGGATAGATAACATTATGGTTGATCTGCGTCATGACCAGGTAAAAGACCGCTGTCTGAATGGCAACATCGGGTTTGGAGATAGAGGTCATCAGTATACCGAAGCAGGAAGCAACCGTAGGGCCGAGCACCGGAATAAACTCGCTGATAGCAGAAGCTACGGCGAATACCGAGGCAAACGGCAGATCCATAATGGTGAAGTAGCTGTAGACCACAAAGCCAGTAATAAAGCAAATCGCCAACTGACTGCGGACATACAGTCGCAACGAGAGCAGGATTCTATCCATCAGCAGGGTGATACGCTTGACATCGTTGTCGGGAAAAAGCCTGGCAACGAATTTTTTGATTTTGTCCCCATCCATCAACATATAGAAGGATAGGAAAATGATGATAATAAAATCAATAAATTTGCTGAACAGGGAAAAGGCAATCAGCAGGGATGAACGGATGGCGTCCGTGACAAAATTCGATGCCTCCGACCATGCCTCATCCAGACCAGCCTTGAAAATACCGCTTTCTGTCCATGCGTTCATATCCTGAATATTGCTGGCAAGGCGTGGAAGCTCCTCGGTAAACTCAGAGAGCGTGGGGATAAAGCTGCTGGACACGATGGCGACAAGCCCCATGAGCAGTCCAAGAAAGCCTGTCAGTCCCAAAAGAGCCGCCAATCCGCGTGGCAGCTTCGCAGCCATCTTGTCTACAAGGTCCAAAAGCAGCAAGGTCAGAAGCAATGACAGGAAAAACACGAAGGCAAAGGACGGCATATACCAAAACGCTGCCAAAAGACAGGCAATGGCGATACCTACTATTATAGATGTTTTGTGGCGCTCCCACATATAAATATCAACTCACTTTAACTAAAAACGCTTGGCAGCCGCACGCAAATCACGCCATGAATACACAGGTTCTCTATATAGGCTTATCTGCGTATATCATTGAAGCGGTCTGCCAGCTTCTGAGCGGGCGTATCGCCTTCGGCAGGCGTCATAACAGCCTGATCGTCGACATAGACAGTGCCGTCAACAACATGAGCCTCAGGGATATTCTTGGTGCCGCGATGATAGTAGCGCGCTAGATTGCCAGCTACGAAATAGGAACGCTCAGCGCCGCTCATGGAGCTGATAGCGGCAGGCTTGACAAATTCCTTGCCATGAATCTTGACGACGCCGTCTGCTACCGTCACCACATTATTGGAATATTCGGATATTTTCTCAGCATAGGAATCACGGCGCTCCTCATGCCCCGGATGGTCAGAAGGACTGAATATGTCTCCGGCAAAATTGCCCTGATTGCTGCCGTATTCCTCAATAACCTTCTGCCATACTGCGGCAGTAGCTCCGATATTGTAGTCGGTGTGCGTCATATACTCAAAGGAGAGATTATCGGCTTCCCACTCCAGAGGCTTGGAGATATGCACATTGTCGATATAGTTGGCAACAACGCCGGCACCTATGGCAGCCGCTCCGCCACCGCCAGCCGCAGCGGCAGTAGCCAAAAGCTCTACAGGAATACTCTTCTGATAACCCTTTAGTACGTGGTCTTTTTGTCCGTGTCCCATCTCATGCCCCAGCACGACGGCAATTTCATCATCGGTTGTCAAAAGAGAGAAGATGCCCGTATTGATGGTCATGTTGTGTCCCAGGGAGCAGGCAGCATTGAAGCTTGTATCAGGATTGATGTAGTAGTTGTAGGGCTTGTCCTTTATCGATGGGTCAACCTCGGCGATCGCATCAGAGAGCTTGGTCATAATGCGGCCTACACGCTGATTTAGGTACGCATCGTCATTAACCCCCTGTTTTTCCTTCATGGACTTGAATAACGCCTGACGTCCTTCCTCGGTATCATTGAGCTGCTTGAGCTGCTGATTCTGCATTGAGAGCTGGATACCGGCGGCGATAACAGAGCCTAATACGCTGGCATCAGCCTGGGCTGGCAGCGCCGTAACGGCAGGCATACCTACGGTCATGCCGATAACAATCAGCTTGGCGAGCTTCTTTCTCATATTCCACATAATAAAACCTCCATGTATAAAAAATCCTTTTGTTGCCTCTGACAGATGAGCTTGTGATGGGGTAACATGGCGGGTCAGTCAGATATCTATCCGTCAGCTTGACATCTACATGATAATATATAAAAGCAGATAAGGCAAATTAAAATCATATTAAATTTGTCCCCAAATAGAGTATTTTTGTTTTTTAGTCTATATAAAGCAAGTTGTATGCTATAATGAATATATCAAATGAGAGGAGGATGACTTGAATGAAGATAACGATATTCCTTTTGGTTGCTTTTCTGATAAAATTATTTCTAAATTTGCAAAATATTGATTTGATAAGCTGGCTTGACGGTATGGCGTTAGGCATAGTTATTGCAACGCTCTGTCTCCAAATAGTGAGAAAGCGCAACAATGAGTAATGCAGCAAAAATGAAGCAGCAGAGAAAATGCTGGCATTGCTAATCTATGTGCTCCAGCTCGTGGCATGTGGTATGAAGCTGCACATGATAAGGAAATATTGTTTTAAGCACTTGTGAGCAATCGCAGGTGCTTTTCTTATAAAATCTGATTTGCAAGATAAGTCAGGATAAGTTAAAATACAGATACAAGTAAAACTAGGACGGCTACTGGTTTTAGTGATATATGATAAGCAGCAGAATACGCAGGCTAAGTATTTTGTATGCAAAATAGATAGGGGGAGCGGATTTTGTATAGTTCTGAAAAGTACAAGGATATTGAAGAAAAAATTTTTGCTGGCGAAAGGCTGAGCCGCGAGGATGGCATTAGGCTTTTTGAATGCAATGATATAGCCTGGCTGGGGAATATGGCGGATTATGTACGCCAGCAGAAATGTGGCGATATTGTCTATTACAATGTAAATTGCCATGTAAATCTTACCAACATATGTACATCTAAGTGCAAGTTCTGCGCCTTTGGCAGGGATAAGGATGATAAAGGCGCTTATGCCATGGAGGTGGAGGATGCCTTAGCTCTGGTACGGGATGCTGCCAAGGATCCGAATTTGGCTGGACTGCACGTTGTAAGCGGCCTGCATACGGATTGGACCTTTGACGATTATCTGGAAAGGCTTCAGGCCTTGCACGATGAGTTTCCCAATCTGTATCTGAAGGGATTTACAGGCGTGGAGATTACTCATTTTGCCCAGATATCAGGCCTGAGCATTGAGCAGGTTTTACGCAAGCTGCAAAAGGCAGGCTTGCAGGCCATCGCTGGCGGCGGCGCGGAAATTCTCAGCGACAGGGTGCGCAGCGAGCTGTGTCCGAATAAGGCAACTGCTGCACAGTGGCTCGAGGTGTCAAGGACAGCGCACAAGCTGGGCATCAAGACCAATGCCAGCATGCTATATGGCCATATCGAAACCACGGAGGAGCGTGTGGAGCACTTGCTGACGCTGAGAGATTTGCAAGATGAAACCGGCGGCATACAGACCTTTATCTGTTTCCCGTTTTTGCCAAAGCATACCGAGCTTGGCAAAACCGTCAAGCAGACATCCATGTGGGATGATTTGCGGACGATTGCCATTTCCAGGCTGATGCTAGATAATATCAAAAATATCAAGGCATACTGGGTGATGCTGACTGTTCCGGTGGCACAGCTTGCTCTAGGATTTGGAGCAAATGATATTGACGGCACTGTTCACAAGGAGACTATTCTCCATGATGCAGGAGCGTCAAGCCCTACGGCTCTGAGCGAAGATTATATCATCAAGATTATCCGCGAGGCAGGACGTATTCCTGCTGCTTGCGACTGCAACTTTAATATATTGAGAACATTTGCAGAATAATGCTAAGTCATATGCGTTTGGCTTCTATACTCTACCGCAATCTCACTGGCTTTAGACGGTGGGTTAAGGCAGCCAAAATTAGGAATACATAGGGCAGTGAGTGTCCAATGACAGCAATGCAAAAAATTTGCTAATGAATAAAAGGGGATATTATGACCAAGGAATTAATCCGCAAGGCTCGAGATAAGGCAGAGCTTGGTTTGCGGCTGAGCTTAGATGAAGCGATGGCGCTCTACGAGGATAACGATTTATTGTTCCTGGCAGAGTGTGCCAGACGCATGAAGGAGAAAAAGAGCGGGCGCAGCGTGTTTTATAATGTAAACAAGCATATAAATCTCACGAATATTTGTACGTCTGCTTGTCCGCTGTGTGCTTTTCAGAAAAAGAATGGCGAGCAGGGCGGCTTTGTCCTAGAGGAAGCAGATATTGCCAAAATTTTGGACGAGGCAAAAAATACGAGGAATTTAGGCGAAATACATATCGTCAGCGCCCTGCATCCAGACAAGCCGTTTGCATACTATCTAAATGTAGTAAAGCAGGTACGTCAGGCTTTGCCGCAGGTAGACATCAAGGCGTTTACGCCTGTGGAGATTGTGCATTTCAGCCAAATGACGGGCAAATCTATCAAGGAAGTATTGGAGATTTTGCAGGAAGCGGGGTTGTCCTCGCTTCCTGGCGGCGGAGCAGAAATCCTCAGTGATCGTGTCAGGGAGATTATCTGTCCGAAAAAGGCAACGACGGCGCAGTGGATTGAAACCATCAAGACAGCTCACAAACTGGGAATCCGCACTAACTGTACCATGATGTACGGTCATATCGAAACCATCGAGGAAAGACTCCAGCACCTTATTACCCTGCGTGATATACAGGATGAAACAGGCGGTTTTCAGGCATTTGTATCATTTCCCTTCCATCCAGCCAATACAGGGCTGGATTATCTCAAGAGGGTAGGCTCGTGGGAGGATATGAAGATGATGGCATTGTCCAGACTGATTTTGGACAACGTCGACCATATCAAGGCTTTTTGGATTATGCTGACCATGCCGATTGCCCAGCTTGCACTAGGCTTTGGCGCTGATGATTTGGATGGCACGATTGGCGAAGAAAAAATCATTCATGCGGCTGGAGCAAATACCGGCAAGGGCATTACAAGAAGCAAGCTGAGACAATTGATTACAGAGGCAGGCTTCGAGCCTGTGGAACGTGATACGTTCTATCATCCTATCGAATGTACAGAGGAGGACTCCTGATGACGAGAATGAGTGCTAAGGAGGCAGAAAGACTGCTGAAAGAGGGAGACCCTATCGAGCTTGGCAGACTGGCTGGCGCAGAGGCTAGAAAGCGCTTTGGTGACAGGATTACCTTCATTGTAGACCGAAATATCAACTATACGAATGTCTGTGTCAATGAATGCAGGTTTTGTGCCTTTTTCAGGCGCAAGGAAAGCAAGGACGCATATCTTTTGAGCTTTGAGGATATTTTGCAAAAGGTAAGAGAGGCGGTAGACGCTGGAGCGACGCAGGTAATGATTCAGGGCGGCCTCTATCCTGATTTAGGCCTGGAGTATTATGAGAAAATGCTGCGGCTTATCAAGGAGAATTTCCAGATTACAATTCATTCCTTTACGGCTACGGAGATTCAGCATTTTGCCAGACAGGCAGGCATCTCTATCTTGGACTGCCTGAAAAGGCTGCAGGCCGCTGGACTGGACAGCCTGCCGGGCGGCGGTGCGGAAATTTTGGTAGATGAGGTGCGCAAGGTTGTTAGCCCCAAGAAAATCATGACGGAGGACTGGCTGCACGTCATGGAATGTGCTCATTCCATTGGCATGGAGAGTACGGCGACGATGGTGATCGGCCTGGGTGAGACAATGGCGCAGCGAGTGGAGCATATGGAGCGTATCCGTCAGCTTCAAGATAAGACCGGTGGCTTTAGGGCATTTATTACATGGAGCTTTCAGCCAGGCAATACCGAGCTGGGCGGCGAAAAGACCTCTGGCTGGGACTATATGCGCAATTTGGCAATAACCAGGCTCTACATGGACAATATTGCCCATATCCAAGGCTCTTGGGTTACGCAGGGCGAGCGTATCGGCCAGCTTACGCCTGCTTTTGGCGCTGACGATCTAGGAAGCATCATGCTGGAGGAAAATGTAGTACGGGCTGCTGGTACAGCCTATGATATGTCCATACAGAAAATGGTGGATATGATTCAGGGAGCGGGCTGGCAGGCAGCGCAGAGAGATACCGAGTACAATGTAATCAAGACCTATGGAGGCAATGCAGATGATAAATAACCAAATCCCTCAGGCTGAATATGGCATCGTGGGCGGCTCAGGTACGCTGTCGAGTGATTTTCCCAACAATATTCAGGCGGCTGATGTCAAGATTATTGCAGACAACCTAAGATTTACGACTCCCTACGGGGATAGCCCTGCCATGCGGCTTTTTGCGGTTGGGGAAAAGCAGGTCCTGACGGTAAAGATGCATGGCTGGCGCAGTGGCGTAACGAGAAGCGATGCCTCGCGGCAGGTGTTCTGGGTATTTCGTGAGGCTGGCGTACAGAGAATCCTCTCAGAGGGCGGCGTAGGCACGGTAAACAAGCTCTTGGATCTGCGTGATTTTATCGTGCCTGATGATTATTTGGATATGTCTGTCCGCAAGGATGTGATGCTAGACGGCAGGTATCTTTTGGTTATGCGTGAGGCTTTGTGCCCTGAAATGCGCAAGACGCTGATAGAGGCTGTTTCCAAGCGATTTGCTGGTCGCATTTTTACCAGAGGCACCTATGCGGTGACTGACGGCAGGCATTTTGAAAGCCCTGCTGAGATTGCCATGCTCAATGGCCATGCCGACATCGTAGGCCAAAGCATGTGTCCAGAGGTGTATCTAGCTAGGGAAATCGGTGCGTGTTATGCTGGACTGTATTTTACGGTCAATTACGGCGAGGGCATCAAGGTGTGGTCACACGAGGATATGTCCAATATCTTTTATGATGATGCTGCCATGATAGGCGAGATACTTATAGAAACCATTCGCAATACGCCAGCCCAGGACAAGCATTGTCACTGTCAGGAGTTGCGCAAGGAAACCCTGCTCAAGGATGTCTATAACACGGAATCCTCCAAGGGATAGTCAAATCTCAAACAACGAGAAAATTACAATGCAATAATAATAAATAGAATTAAATTTTATATAAACTATGCCTTTTTGGTAGTTGTGCCTTTGTATTTTGTATAGTATATTATAGCTAACAGGAATATTGTATACATAATACAGAAGATACAGGGGGCGAGTGCAATGAGGAAGGAACACGATTTTTTAGGGGAATTGGCGATACCTGATGAGGCATACTATGGTGTGCAGACCTTGCGCGCTGTAGAAAATTTTGCTATTACGGGGCAAAAGCTGGATGATGATTTCATTGTTGCCTTGGCACAGGTTAAGAAAGCTGCCTTCCTTGGCAATCTATCTACAGGCAGAATGGATAAGGCGATAGGTGCAGCCCTTATACAGGCAGCGGATGAGATCATCGCTGGCAGGCTGCACAACCAATTTCCAGTTGACCCGATCCAGGGCGGTGCGGGCACATCGTGCAACATGAACATGAATGAGGTACTGTGCAACAGGGCACTGGAGATTCTCGGCAAGCCGAGAGGAAGCTACGATATTGTTTCGCCCAATAATCATGCCAATATGGCACAGTCGACCAATGATGTATTCCCGACGGCAATCAAGGTTTGCCTGCGCTTCAAGGGCAAGAAGCTCCTCGCCGCGCTCAACCTGCTGGCGGATGAGCTGGAATGCAAAGCGGTAGAGTACAAGGATATTTTGAAGATGGGGCGCACGCATCTTCAGGATGCCGTACCTATCACCCTGGGGCAGGAAATGGGTTCATACGCCTCTGCCGTGCGCCGCGGCATACGCCGTATAGAAGGGGCGTTGGCTAGCATTGCCTATGTAAATATGGGCGGCACGGCAGTAGGTACGGGACTCAATGCCGAGCCAGCCTACCTTGCGTGTATCGCCGAGGAGCTTACAGAGGTAACGGGCGAGGCTTGGCAGGAGGCTGACAACCTGATAGACATGACAAACAACACAGATGGATTTGCCGATGTTTCTGCGGCGCTAAAAAATACCGCCCTTGTCCTCATCAAGATGGCCAATGATTTCCGCCTGATGGCTTCCGGTCCGAGGGATGGCTTCTACGAGCTGAAGCTGCCTATGCGCCAGCCAGGCTCATCGATCATGCCGGGCAAGGTCAATCCTGTTATCGCCGAGGTTCTGAATCAGACCTGTTATCAGGTCATCGGCAATGATTTGGCTGTTTCCATGGGCGTAGAGAATGGCCAGTTCGAGCTAAACGTTATGGAACCAGTGATTGCCTTCAATTTGTTTAACTCCATGAAGTTTTTGACCAATGCCGTCAATGGCTTTGTAGAAAAACTCCTCAAGGATTTGCAGGCAAATAAACAGCAGTGCCAGCACTGGGTTGATGCCAGCGTAGGCGTGGTTACTGCGCTGCTGCCGCATATCGGCTATGAAGCCTCGGCGATGCTTGCCAAGGAAGCCTATAATACGGGGCGTCCTATCAGGGAAATAATTGTCGAAAAGGGGATTATGCCGCAAGAGAAGCTGGATAAGGTTATGGCGCCTATGTCCATGACGACGCCCGGCATTACCGGCAAGTAAGATGAGACTAAATTCAGAGCTTTACGGGTGCTAACTCGCCATAAAGCTACCCATAAGGTACTCAAAAATTGGTGTTTTCTTTGGGAAAATAATTGACAGTTATTCAATACTGGCATATAATAGCTATATTATTACAGATTGTGTTATTGATGGGGAGCATATGACTCCCCTTTTGTTTGCATTAATGGGAGGAATTGAAAAACCAATGAGTACAAACGAGAAATTGAGAAATATTGCGATTATTGCCCATGTAGACCATGGCAAGACTACCTTGGTAGATGCCATGCTGCAGCAGAGCCACATTTTCCGTTCTAATGAGCAGGTTGCTGAGCGTGTAATGGATTCCGGTGACCTGGAGCGTGAGCGTGGTATTACAATTCTTTCCAAGAATACTGCTGTTATGTACAATGGCATCAAGATCAACATCGTAGATACTCCGGGCCATGCTGATTTCGGCGGCGAGGTAGAGCGCGTACTGAACATGGTTGACGGCGTTGTCCTTCTGGTTGATGCCTTCGAGGGTCCGATGCCTCAGACCAAGTACGTACTGCGCAAGGCTTTGGAGCAGGGCTTGAAGCCTATCGTTGTCATCAATAAGATCGATCGTCCTGACCAGCGTGTTGACGATGTTTACGATGAGGTTTTGGAGCTGTTCATGGATCTTGGCGCTGATGATGACCAGCTTGACTTCCCATGCATTTACGCTACTGCCCGTGACGGTATTGCCAAGTACAGCATGGAGGATGACAGCAAGGATCTGACACCGCTGATGGAGACTATCGTCAAAGAGATTCCATGTCCGCATGGCGATGCTGACGGTCCTCTGCAGATGATGATTACCACGCTTGAGGCTGATGAGTACGTAGGAAAGGTTGCTGTAGGACGTATTATCCGCGGCAAGGTAAAGCCAAATCAGAACGTTGTTTTGATGGATGGCGACAGCCAGATCAGGGCCAAGATTGGCAAGGTGTATACATATCAGGGTCTCAGCCGTGTAGAGGTTCCAGAGGCATCTATGGGTGAGATTGTCTGCCTGACAGGTCTTGGCAATGTAAGCATTGGCTATACTGTTGCTGATGCCGAAAAGCCTGAAGCTTTGCCGACTATCAATATCGACGAGCCAACCTTGTCCATGACCTTTGGCGTAAATACCAGTCCTTTTGCCGGTCGCGAGGGACAGTTTGTCACCTCTCGCCATCTCCGTGACCGTCTGTTCAAGGAGGTAGAGACCAATGTTGCTCTGCGTGTAGAAGAGACTGACAGTGCCGATGTATTCAAGGTTTCCGGTCGTGGCGAGCTGCACCTTTCCATTCTGATTGAGACCATGCGCCGCGAAGGCTATGAGCTGCAGGTCGGCAAGCCTGAGGTAGTGTACAAGACTATCAACGGTCAGAAGTGCGAGCCTATGGAGAATCTGACTATCGAGGTTCCGCAGGAGTATCAGGGCACTGTTATGATGTCTCTCGGTACGCGCAAGGCAGAGCTTTCCAACATGACCGAAGTTGCCGGCTATATGCGCATGGAGTTTTTGATTCCAGCCCGCGGCCTGATCGGCTTCCGCTCTGAGCTTCTCACCAATACCAAGGGCAATGGCATCATGAACCACACCTTTGCTGGCTATGTGCCATATAAGGGGGATATTCCGGGACGTGCGCGCGGCTCTTTGGTAGCTTTTGAGCAGGGCGAAACGACAGGCTATGGCATTTTCTCCTTGCAGGACCGCGGCACTATGTTTATTTCCCCGGGTCAGGCTGTGTATGAGGGCATGATTGTCGGCGAAAACTCTCGTGAGATGGATATTGACATCAATCCATGCAAGGCAAAGCACGTATCCAATATGCGTACTTCCTCCTCTGATGAGGCAATCCGCCTTGTTCCGCCTCGTATTTTGAGCTTGGAGCAGGCTATCGAGTATATCAATCAAGATGAGCTGGTAGAGGTTACGCCTGAAAGCATTCGTCTGCGCAAGGCCATCTTGGACAAAACCGTTCGCGGTCGTGCCAGCAAGAATGCAAGAAAATAAAATAGGTCTTAAATCTCTATTGCTATTTCTTGGATTATCATGTAAAATGAGAGCATACTGAAATAGTGTACAATATTTCTGGCCGGATTTTATGCTGGATGATGATAATCTAAGGGTCGAATACTATGGGGATATGGGATTTATTTGGAGGCGGAAATTGTGGAGTTATTTGAAAAGCTAAAGAATTTTTTGGCACCTGTAGACGAAGAGGTCATTTTTGATGATGGCTATGCCAAGGCAGATACAGAAGGCGTTGTGTTATCTACCGTTCAGCAGGCTGTTGACAGCCAAAAAGTTGTAGGCGGCGAGAGCGTAAGCAGTTTGGATGCCAATCCTGCTGCCAAGGCGGCTCTGAATCGTCAGAACATGAAGCTGGTTGTCAATAATAAGGAGCAGGACATGCGGATTCAGATTTACACGCCTCAGAATTTTGATAGTGTGTCTGAGATTGCCGATGCACTCAAATCCAAGCGTTCCGCAATCGTTAATTACGAGCGGGTGGAGATGGCTGAGCAGCGTCGTATTTGCGATTTCCTCAATGGCGTCTGCTATGTACAGAATGGCGATGTCCGCCGTATTACTTCTACGATGGTGCTGTATGTGCCTGACTGCGTAGAGATTAAGGAAGTAAATAGCGTAGCATCTGAGGCTGCAAAATTCTAATAACACGATAGGCATGGAGTCAGTTTGCCCTTAGCAGGCAGATTGACTCCATTTTTTTACCATTTTGCTGCCTTGTAAGATGAAATTAAATCAAAAGCATTAGCCATCGTTAGCGCGGGAGCAATGCAGGGCTGATACATTGACAATACAGGGAAAAATCAATATAATATTATAGTATGACTTGTAGAAAAAATGGACTTTGTTCATGATAATATAAGAAAAGGAGTTTTAGAGTATGGCAGATAAACGCGTATTATTGACCGCTGATGGTCTGAAAAAGCTGCAGGAAAAGCTGGATTTTTTGAAGGGCGAGAGAAGACAGGAGGTTGCCGCACGTTTGAAGGCAGCTATTGCTCTGGGCGATTTGTCAGAGAACTCCGAGTATGATGATGCGAAAAACGAGCAGGCATTTTTGGAGGGTGAAATCCTCGAGCTGGAGGAGAGCATCCGCAACTCCAAGATTATCGAGGCTAGTGCCGACAGCAACACTGTATCCCTTGGTGCGCAGGTCGTATTGAAGGATATTGAGTTTGACGAGGTTGATACCTATATGCTGGTTGGCGCTACCGAGGCAGATCCAGACAACGGCAAGATTTCCAACGAGTCGCCTGTAGGTCTGGCTATCATGGGACAGCCTGTCGGCTCTGTGGTAGATGTCGTAGTAGGCGAGAATGTTATCCAGTATCAGATTATGGAAATCAAGAACTAAGTGGGAGATAGATGCAAGTGGCAGAAAATAAGGAAAACAGACCTGTAGAACAGGATATGAATGAATTGATGAAGGTGCGCCGTGACAAGCTGGCAGCCTTTGAAGCCAAGGGCGTAGCTCCTTTTGGTCATCGCTTTGAGGTTTCCCATCATGCCAAGGATGTATTGGAGCAGTTCAGTCATTTGGATGGCGAGGAAGAAAGCAAAGAGGAGATTAGCATAGCTGGACGCCTGATGGCTATCCGCGGTCATGGCAAGGCAAGTTTCTCCGTGCTGATGGATCGCAGCGGCAGGATTCAGATTTATTTCAAGCTTGATGTTTTGGGCGAGGAGAAGTATTCCCAGTTCAAGCTTTTGGATATTGGCGACATCATCGGTGTCAAGGGACACGTATTCCGTACTCGCCGCGGCGAGATTACGGTACGCGTAGATGATTTTGAGCTTTTGTCCAAGTCTCTGCGTCCGCTGCCTGAGAAGTTCCACGGCCTTACTGATACAGAGATTCGCTATCGTCAGCGCTATGTTGATTTGATTATGAATCCGGAGGTAATGAATACCTTTGTCGCTCGCACCAATATCATGAAGTCGATTCGTGAATACTTGGATGAGAGGGATTATATCGAGGTAGAAACACCTGTACTCGGTACGATTGCTGGCGGTGCTGCCGCAAGGCCTTTTATCACCCATCACAATTCCCTTGATATTGATATGTATCTTCGTATCGCTACCGAGCTGAATCTGAAGCGCCTGATTGTCGGCGGCATGGAGCGTGTCTATGAGATGGGACGCGTATTCCGCAACGAGGGCATGGATGTGCGTCACAATCCTGAGTTTACCTCTATCGAAATCTATCAGGCTTATGCTGATTACACTGATTTGATGGATATTACCGAGGGCATCGTGCTCAATGCTGCCAACAAGGTTCTTGGCACGACTGAGATTGACTATCAGGGCACGCATATTGATTTGGCAAAGGTTAAGCGTATCAGCATGAATGATGCCGTCAAGGAAGCTACTGGCAAGGATTTCCTTAGCTGCAAGACCGTCGAGGAAGCACGGGCTATGGCGACCGAGATTGGCGTGCCTTATGAGGAGCGCTTCGGCATCGGCGGCATTCTCAATGCTGCCTTTGAGGAAAAGGTGGAGGAGACTCTGATTCAGCCAACCTTTATCACAGGACATCCAACCGAGATTTCTCCGCTGGCAAAGCGCAATCCGGAGAATCCGCTGATTACGGATCGCTTTGAGTTCTTCATCTATGGTCGTGAGCTGGCGAATGGCTTTACTGAGCTGAATGACCCTATCGACCAGGAGGGTCGCTTCCTGGATCAGATGAAGCAGCGTGAGGCAGGCGATGATGAGGCGCATGAGATGGATCGCGACTTTATCACTGCCTTGGAGTATGGCCTGCCGCCAACGGGCGGTCTGGGTATCGGCATCGACCGTTTGGTAATGTTCCTGACAGATAGTGCTTCTATACGTGATGTTCTGCTATTCCCAACCATGAAGCCACTGGCTGGCGAAGCTAAAAAGAAGCTACGTGATGACGTACCAGCTCAGGCAGAGGAAAAGATAGATTTCTCCAAGGTTCAGATTGAGCCTCTGTTTGAGGATTCCGTAGATTTCGAGACCTTCTCCAAGTCTGATTTCCGTGCTGTGAAGGTAAAGGCGTGCGAGGCAGTCAAGAAGTCCAAGAAGCTCCTGCAGTTTACCTTGGATGATGGCACTGGCAATGACAGGACTATCCTCAGCGGTATTCATGCTTACTATGAGCCAGAGGAGCTAGTCGGCAAGACGCTGGTCGCTATCGTCAACCTGCCGCCAAGAGCGATGATGGGCATTGAATCCTGCGGTATGCTGCTGAGCGCCGTACATCAGGAAGAAAATGAGGAAAAGCTCAATCTGCTGATGGTGTCTGACCGTATTCCAGCCGGTGCAAAGCTGTATTGATTATTACCAAATTGTGCCGTAAAGCCCATTGCTTTAGCTATGGGGATATACCCTAAAGGGCACGCAGTATAAGGCACGTCCACCGAATTTGCGTAAGCAATTGAAGGTGGACAAAAGCTAAAGGATATGTTAATACGAAGTATATGGGCAGGGCATTGTCCATTTTTGCCAGTAAAGTAAAATCTATAAATAAATAGACAAATAAGCATCCCCTGATTATGGTGCATGACACCGTAATCAGGGGATTTTTTAGCAAATTTGCCTGTGCGCAGCATTTGCCGCAATTTATGATGATGTATCGGTGTCACAATTAGAGAAAAACGATTATGGACATTTATTCTGTTTTGATGTACAATAGTATGAAATTGACAATATAGGAGAGTTGCACAATGAGATCAGATATTGTAAAAAAGGGCGCAACGAGATGTGCGCATCGTTCTTTGTTTAATGCCATGGGATTTGGCCCAGAGGATCTAGAGAAGCCGCTAATCGGTATCTGCAATTCCTTTAACGAGGTTATTCCAGGACATATACATCTTCGGGAGATTGCCGAGGCTGCCAAGCTGGGCGTAGCTGCTGCCGGCGGTACGCCTATGGAGTTCCCTGCTATCGGTGTCTGTGATGGTATTGCCATGGGACATACGGGCATGAAGTTTTCACTGGCAAGCCGCGAGCTGATTGCGGATTCTATCGAGGCTGTTGCCACTGCTACCGGCTTTGATGCCTTGGTGCTTATCCCGAATTGCGACAAGGTTGTGCCAGGCATGCTGATGGCGGCAGCCCGTCTGAATATTCCATGCGTGGTTGTCAGCGGCGGTCCTATGCTGCCGGGGCGTTATCATGGCCGTGATATCAGCGTTAGCCAGTCCTTTGAAGCTGCTGGCGAGTTTGCGGCTGGAAAAATCAGCGAGGCAGACATGGCTGCTATCGAGGCTGCCGCCTGTCCTGGCTGCGGCTCTTGTGCCGGACTCTTTACTGCCAATACCATGAACTGCCTGACAGAGGCTTTAGGCATGGGACTTCCTGGCAACGGCACGATTCCGGCTGCTTATACCGGTGCACGCCGCCAGCTTGCCAAGCGTGCCGGACACGTGGTTATGGAGCTGCTGAAGAAGGATATCAAGCCGAGGGATATTCTTACCGAAAAAGCATTTGAGAACGCTATTACCGTGGATATGGGTATCGGCGGTTCTACCAACACGGTACTTCATCTGACTGCTATCGCCCATGAGGCAGGCATTGAGCTTCCAGCGGCGAGATTTGATGAAATCAGCCGCAAAACGCCTTATATTGCCAAGCTGAGTCCTGCCGGAACTCATCATATGGTAGATCTGAATGAGGCTGGCGGTATCAACGCCGTCATGAAGGAACTTTCCAAGAAGGGCGTTATCCATACTGACGCTATGACGGTAGTCGGCACTGTGGCTGAAAAGATTGCCAATGCCAAGACTCTCCGCCCGGATGTAATCAGGACTGTGGAAGACCCATATCGCAAGGAGGGCGGTCTGGCAATCCTGTCTGGCAATCTCTGCCCTGAGAATGCCGTGGTCAAGGCTTCTGCCGTGGCTGAGGATATGCTGGTGTACACTGGCAAGGCAAAATGCTTTAGCTCTGAGGAATCTGCTGTCAATGCCATCATGGACGGCAAGATTGTCGAGGGCGATGTCGTGGTTATCCGCTACGAGGGTCCAAAGGGCGGTCCTGGCATGCAGGAGATGCTGAATCCTACGGCGGTTATTTCCGGTCGTGGCCTGAAGGTTGCCCTGATTACGGATGGACGCTTCTCTGGAGCAAGCCGCGGCGCTTGTATCGGTCATATTTCTCCAGAGGCTATGGCAGGCGGCCCTATCGCCTTTATCGAGGACGGGGATTTGATCGATATTGATATTCCAAACCGCAAGCTGGAGCTGCGTGTCAGCGATGAGGAGCTGGCAAAGAGAAAGGCTGCCTGGGTAAAGCCAGAACCGAAAATCAAGACTGGCTATCTGTCCCGCTATGCCAAGCTGACCACTTCTGCTTCCCGTGGCGCTGTCGTTACGGCTGACTAAGGGACTGTAGCTATGCATATTGTTTTGATAGAGCCGGAAATACCGGGAAATACGGGAAATATCGCCAGACTGTGCGCTGCGACTGGCATCGAGCTGCATTTGGTCAAGCCGCTTGGCTTTTCCATTGATGACAAGCATCTAAAGAGAGCCGGACTTGATTACTGGCATTTGGTAAAGGTGCATGTGCATGAAAATTTTGCCGAGGTACAGGCGATGTACAAGGGGCACAAATTCCATTTTTGCAGTACCAAGGCGCCACGGGCACATTCGGAGACTGAATTTGGCATGGATGACCTCTTGGTATTCGGCAAGGAGACTGCAGGGATTCCGGAGGATATATTGAAAGCCAACTGGGATGACTGTATCCGCATCCCGATGATTGAGGGAGCGCGCTCTCTCAATCTTTCCAATTCTGCTGCCATCGTGGCTTATGAGGCAATGCGGCAGCTAGGTTATGCCAATCTTCTGCAGGCCGGCCCTGGCACAAGAACCTGATAAAAGTATAAGAAGTATGAATTGATTTAGGAGGAATTGTTTTGAGTAAGGTATTCGTTACAGGTCACAAAAATCCTGATACTGATTCTATTTGTTCCGCATTGAGCTATGCTGCCCTGAAGCAGGCAAAAGGCGTAGATGCCGTTGCCGTGCGCTTGGGAGAGGTCAGCAAGGAGACCCGGTATGCCTTGGATTATTTTCAGGCTGAGGCACCGGAGCTGATTGATTCCGTCGAGGAGAAGCAGGCTGTCATGCTGGTAGACCACAATGAGCCAGCACAGTCCGTAGATGGCTTGGACAAGGCAGAGCTTTTGGAGATTGTGGATCATCATCGTCTTGGCGGTCTGAATACTGCCAATCCTATCTTTGTCCACATCGAGCCGGTCGGCTGTACTGCTACCATCATTGCCAAGATGTTTGACTGTCAGAAGGTTGAGCTGTCAAAGAAGGTAGCGGGTCTTTTGCTCTCCGCTATCATCTCTGATACCGTTCTCTTCAAGTCTCCGACCTGCACCGAGCAGGACAAGGCTGCGGCTGAGAAGCTGGCTGGCATTGCCGGTGTTGACCTGAAAGAGTACGGCATGGCTATGCTGAAGGCTGGTGCTGACCTAGGCGACCTTACACCTGCCCAGATTGCCAAGACTGATTCCAAGCCATTCTCCTTTGGCAAGTACAAGGCTATCGTAGCGCAGATTTCCGTGATGGACACCGCTGATATTTTGGCAAAGAAGGCCGAGCTGGTAGCTGCCATGCAGGAGCTTTGCAAGAACGAGGGCTATGATCTGTCCCTCTTGATGGTAACGGACATCATGGAAGAATCCACGGAGCTTGTCTTTGTCGGCGAGCCAAGGCAGTTGATCGCCGAGGCGTTTGGCAAGGATGCAAGCGGTGATTCTATTTATCTGCCTGGGGTTATGTCCCGCAAGAAGCAGATTGTACCTCAGCTTACTGAGGCTGCAGCAAAGCTGTAAATCGTATTATCCAAGGGCTGCTGATGTATGAGATTTTTACGCATCGGCAGCTCTTTTTGAGTTTGTGGAGGGAATGAGTCTTGGATATTTTTTCTGGTTTGAATCCAGCCCAGCAGGAAGCGGTGGCATGTCTTGAAGGCCCGTTGCTGATTATGGCAGGAGCTGGTTCTGGTAAAACAAGGGTATTGACCCATCGCATTGCCAATCTTCTGGATCATGGCGTAGCTCCCTATAGTATTTTGGCGATAACCTTTACCAACAAGGCGGCGGCAGAAATGCGGGAACGCGTGGAGAACATGATTGGCCCTTATGCCAAGGATATATGGCTCAGTACCTTTCATTCCTTTTGCGCCCGTTTTTTGCGCCGTGAGATAGAGGCAACGGGCATGTACAAGGGCAATTTCGTTATTTACGATTCTGGTGACTCACAGACGGTAGTGAAAAAGGTTATCAAGGAATTGAATCTTGACGAGAAGCAGTACAGTCCCGGCGGCATCCGCAATGCCATCTCCAATGCCAAGAATCAGATGCTTGGCCCTTTGGCGTTTGAGGCGCAGGCTGGTGATTTTTATCAGAAAAAAGTGGCAGAGGTTTACAAGGGATATCAGAACATCCTGCGGGAGAACAATGCCTTGGATTTTGATGATTTGCTTTTGGTTACGGTTTCGCTCCTGTCGGAGAAGGAAGAAATTCGTACTCGGTATCAGCGCCGCTTCCGCTATATCCTTGTGGATGAGTATCAGGATACCAATGGCGCGCAGTATCAGCTTACTACGCTGCTGGCTGGCGGTTATCGCAATCTCTGCGTGGTTGGTGATGCCGATCAGTCCATTTATGGCTGGCGCGGGGCGGATATTAGCAATATCATGAATTTTGAAAAGGACTATCCTGATGCCAAGACCATCATGCTGGAGCAGAATTACCGCTCGACCAAGACCATTTTGGCGGCTGCCAACGCCGTTATAGACAATAATTCCCACCGCAAGAAGAAAAATCTGTGGACGGATAACGCCCAGGGAGATAAAATCACTACCTATATGGCAAGCGATGAACGTGACGAGGCGAGATTTATTGCCGAATCCCTTAGCAAGCAGCATGATATCTACAAGTCGTCCTATGGTGAGATGGCTATTCTGTACAGAACCAATGCCCAGTCACGTGTTATAGAGGATACGCTGATGAGGGTGGGGATTCCCTATACCATGGTGGGCGGACTCAAATTCTATGACCGCTTGGAAATCAAGGACATTATGGCTTATCTCAGGGTGCTTTACAATCCCATGGATTCTGTAAGCCTGATGCGTATTATCAATGTGCCAAAGAGGGGCGTGGGTCAGACTACGGTTGAGAAGCTGATGCTCTATGGCGTGGAAAACAATCTGAGCCTGTTTGAGGTTATTGCCGATGAGGAGGCTTTGAATCAGGTGCCGGGACTTACGGCGCGCAGCAGGAATCCTCTAAAAAAATTTGCAGAGCTTTTGTTCAAGCTGATGGAGCGCATCGACAAGCTGGCTGTTTCTGACCTTATACAGGAGGTCATGGAGTCAACTGGATATATCGAAGCCTTGAAAAGCGAAAAGAATGAGAAAAAGCTGGAAAATCAGGCACGGCTGGAAAACCTGCAGGAATTTGTCGGCGTGGCGAAGGACTTTGAAAAGGAAGAAGAGGAAGAGCCAAATCTTGAAAACTTCCTCAGCAAGCTGGCACTGCTGTCAGATATAGATAATTCCGATTTAGAAGACGAGCGCGTGACCCTCATGACGCTTCATGCTGCCAAGGGGTTGGAATTTCCCGTGGTGTTTATGGCTGGCATGGAGGAGGGAATGTTTCCGCATAGCCGTACGCTCATGGAACCTGACGAGATGGAAGAGGAGCGCCGTACCTGCTATGTGGGCATTACCAGGGCGCAGCGCAAGCTGTATATGACCTATGCTTCGGTGCGGACGATATTCGGTCGGACTGAGGCGCACGAGCCGTCTCGATTTATTTTTGAGATTCCTGAAGAGCTAAAGGAGGAGCTGGCATTCCGCCGCAGGCGCGAGGATAGCTTTGCTGGCTTTGGCGGTAGCTTTGATGGCTGGGGAAGTATCGGCGGCAGCAGTATGGGCAGTAGAAACAGCCTTAGCAGTCAGGCTGGACGGTTTGGCGGCTATGGCGGAAATTATGGCGCGGGAGCGAAGAATGGCTATGCCCAGCGCAATTTGCAGGAAAGCCAGCCTATGCCATCGCTTTCAGCAGTGAGACCAGCGCCCAAGGGACAGCCTATGTCTGGCTTTGAGGCTCTGCGTGCCTTGCAAAATGCCAATCCTGGCTTGGCAGGCTCGATAAGGATGGGGACAAAGAGCCTGAACCGTCCGGATATGTCAATAAAGTGGCAGGCAGGCGACAAGGCGGCTCATTCCAAGTGGGGAACTGGCACGGTAGTAAAGGTGGCAGGCAGCGGCGAGGAAACGGAAGTCCAGATTAATTTTCCAGGTATCGGCTTAAAGAAGCTCATGCAGAAATACGCACCTTTGAAAAAGGTATGACAGGAGGACTGGCTGTATATGGAGAGGGATATAAAAGATGTAAAAAAGGAGCTGGCGAGGCTCAGAAAGGAAATCCGCCATCATAACAACTGCTACTATAACAATGATGCGCCGGAAATCTCTGACTATGAATATGACCAACTGATGCTCAGCCTGAAAAAGATAGAGGCTGATTATCCTGAGCTGGTGACCAAAAATTCTCCGACCCAGATGGTCGGCGGCAATGCCCGCCGTGAAGCCGGCGTACTGGTGGCGCATGACGTGCCGATGCTTTCCTTGCAGGATGTATTTTCCCGTGAGGATGTGGAGGAGTTTGTCAATAGCGCCATAGCCCAGCTTGACAATCCTGAGTTCGTGGTGGAGGAGAAGATAGACGGGCTGTCTTTGGCGCTTAGATATACCGACGGTGTCCTGACTCAGGCCATAACTAGAGGCGACGGCGTCGTGCAGGGCGAGGACGTTACTGAAAATGCCATGGTTATCAAGGACATCAGGCACAAGCTGCATGACATACTGCCTTACTTTGAAATCCGCGGCGAGGTCTATATGAGCCGCGAGGCGTTTGCCAAGGTCAATGCCCGTCAGGAGCTTCTTGGCTTGAAGCAGTTTGCCAATCCGCGCAATTGTGCGGCAGGAACGCTGCGCCAGCTCAACAGCAAAGTAACGAAGGAAAGGCGGCTTTCGATGTTCGTCTTTAACCTGCAAAAGGCTGAGGGGAAGGAATTTGCCAGTCATACTGATGCCTATGATTTTATGAAGAAGCAGGGCATCAAGGTGATTCATAACTACAAGGTGTGCCATACTGCCAGCGAGGTGCTGGGAGCTATCGACAAGATAGGGGCATCCCGTGGCGATTTGCCATACGATATTGACGGGGCGGTAGTCAAGCTGAATAGCTTTGCCCAGCGCAGAGAGCTAGGCGAGACATCCAAGGTGCCTCGCTGGGCGGTTGCCTACAAATATCCGCCAGAGGAAAAGGAAACCAGGCTGCTGAATATCGAGCTGTCTGTGGGGCGTACCGGGCGGATTACGCCGACAGCGGTGTTTGAGCCTGTACGGCTTTGCGGTACGAAAGTGGAGAGAGCAACGCTGCATAATCAGGATTTTATCGATGATTTGGATATCCGCATAGGCGATACTATCAAGGTGTTCAAATCAGGTGAAATTATCCCCAAGGTGCGCTCCGTATGCCATGAGAAGCGTCCGGCAGGCACAGTTCCATTCCTTATAGGAGATTTGTGCCCTGTTTGCGGACACAAGGCAGTAAGAGAGGTAGATAGTGCGGATATAAAATGCACCAATCCTTCCTGTCCTGCTCAGTTGGAAAATCACATCATCAATTTTGTCAGCAGGGATGCCATGGACATCAAGGGCATAGGCGAGCAAAATATTCACGCCCTTATCGAGGGCGGCTACATCAGCGATGTAGCGGATATATTTAATCTGGCTGGCAAAAGGGATGAGCTGGTTGCCAACGGCGTCATCGGCAAGGAAAAAAATACCGACAAGGTACTGGCTGCCATAGACAAAGCCAAGGAGAACGAGCCACAGCGCTTGCTGACCGGACTTGGCATTGCTGGCATAGGCAAGGCGGCGGCAAGGGAGCTGATGCTGCATTTCGGCTCGATACCGGCACTGGCGGAGGCAGATGCGGAGAGCATCCAGCAAGTTCGCGATATAGGCACTATTGGCAGTCAGGCTATTTATGAATATTTCCGAGATTCAGTGAATAAGAATATTCTCAAACGCCTCACAGAATACGGTGTCAATATGGAGCTAAAGGATACCGGCATTGTTGATGATGTGCTTGCTGACAAGACAGTGGTCATTACCGGCACATTGCCGAATCTCAGCCGCAACGATGCAAAAAAATTGATTGAGGCTCACGGCGGCAAGGCGGCAGGCTCGGTATCAAAGAAAACTGACTACGTGCTGGCAGGCGAGGCAGCCGGAAGCAAGCTGGCCAAGGCACAGGAGCTTGGCATAGCAGTTATTGATGAGGCAGAATTTTTACAGCTTATCGGGGCTGAATCGAAGTAAGGAAGCAAAATAGAAAGGAAGCATTACTTATGAGCAAGATACTGGTCATGCACGGACCAAATTTGAATATGCTTGGCACAAGAGAGCCTGAGATTTATGGCAGTACGACCTTGCAGGATATTAATGATATGCTGGCACAGCAGGCTGCAGATGAGGGGGTGGAAACAGAATTTTATCAGTCCAACTACGAGGGCGGACTGATTGATAAGATCCAGCAGTCTCCGGCAAATGGCGTGGATTTTATTATTCTCAATGCCGGTGCCTTTACCCACTACAGCATTGCCCTGCGCGATGCCATAGCCTCCGTGAATGTGCCTGTCATCGAGGTGCATATCTCCAATGTACATACCAGGGAGGAGTTTCGGCACAAATCTGTGATTGCGCCCGTGGTCATGGGACAGATACTTGGCTTCGGCACGGACAGCTATGGCGCGGCGATGTACGTGGCCATCAAAAAAATCAAGGCAGCCAAGGGCGAATGAAAATATTTTTATTCATAGAAAAATTAGAGGGCAGATATTATGGAAATGTATAAAAATCGTTTGAATCACCTGAGAGAATTTCTGCGTGAAAACGGGCTGGACGGCGTAGTTGTCAGCAAGCTGGAAAATGTGCATTATTTCAGCGGCTTTACCGGAGATGATTCCATGCTGGTTATCGGCATGAACAGCGCTCAATTGGTGACGGATTTTCGCTATGTGGAACAGGCAGAAAATGAAGCGCCGGATTTCCATGTCCGCAAGCAGGAAAAGGGATTGCTGAGAAGAGTCGGCGAGCTGGTCAATGAAGCAGGCATGACAAAGGTTGGCTTTGAGGGGCGCAATTTGTGCTTTGACTGGCATAATAGAATTGCTGGTTTTTTGCCAGATACAGATTTCACCAAATCTGTAAGCCTTGATGCACTGCGCCAGATAAAATCACAGGAAGAGCTGGCATGCATTCGCAAAGCCATGGCGATTGGCGATGAAGCGTTTGACTATATCTTGACGTATATACGTCCCGGCATATCAGAAAATGATGTAGCGGCAGCCTTGGAAAATGTCATGCGAGCCAAGGGATCGCAGCGTCCATCCTTTACCACAATCGTGGCTTCGGGAAAAAGAGGCAGCCTTCCGCATGGAACTGCAACAGAAAAGTTGATAAATGTGGGAGAATTTGTTACAATGGATTATGGTGCTGTGTACAAGGGGTATCATTCTGATATGACGCGCACCATTTGCGTAGGTTCTGCCGATGCAAGACAGAGGAGTATATACAACCTGGTTCTTCAGGGACAGAGGCTGGGCGTAAGCTTGGTAAAGCCGGGAGCATCCGGCAAATCTGTGGACATGGCGGTTCGCCAGCTATTTAGGCAGGCTGGATACGACAAGTATTTTGGTCATGGTCTTGGTCATAGCGTCGGTCTGGAGATTCACGAAGAGCCGAGACTTTCGCCAGCTAGTACCTGCGAAGCATTAGTGGAGAATATGCTTGTTACGGTTGAGCCGGGCATTTATATTCCCGAGTGGGGCGGTATCCGCATCGAGGATACCGTGGCCGTTACTCCTGATGGCTGTGAGATTCTTACCCACAGCGCCAAGGAATTGATTGAACTATGTGTCTGACACATAGAAATAAAATTGTATATTATTTTTTGGAGGTTTTTATTTATGATTACAAGTACCGATTTCCGCACTGGCCTGACTATTGAGATTGATGGCGGCGTATGGCAGGTTGTTGAGTTCCAGCATGTAAAGCCGGGCAAGGGTGCTGCTTTCGTTCGTACCAAGATTAAGAACGTTGAGACTGGCGCTGTCGTAGAGCGTACGTTCAACCCAAATGAGAAGATGCCTGCGGCGCATCTTGAGACTGCACGCATGGCATTCCTCTATGAGGCTGACGGCATGTACACCTTTATGGACAATGAAACATATGAGCAGACTGAGCTGAACAAGGAGCAGCTTGGCGATGCCCTGAACTACCTGAAGGAGAATATGGAAGTTGCCATCCAGTCCTTCAAGGGCCGTGTTATCGGCATTACCCTGCCAAACTCCGTAGATTTGACTGTTACTGAGTGCGAGCCGGGCGTAAAGGGCAATACCGCTACTGGCGCTACCAAGATGGCTACCTTGGAAACTGGCTACGCAGTACGCGTTCCTCTCTTCATCAACGAGGGCGATGTGCTGAGAATCGATACCCGTACCGGCAACTACATCGAGCGTGCCTAATAAAGAACATTGAGAAATTAATACTGCACAAAAAAAGGAGACTGTTTTTGGGGCAGTCTCCATTTTTTATATTGAGTTGCTTTCTACATTTTTATAAAAAAACTTGTATAAAGTCTATACGTTTGATAATATGATATGTAAGGGATTGTGTAAGCAATCCCGATAGATAGCATGTATGCATCGCTTTTTTAAAGGCTGCAGATATGCGTATCAGTATCTCGATCAGAGTAGCAAGGGAGGTTTTTGCTATGGCAAACGAAAACATTAAACTTGATGAAGGTATTGGTTCTGTACGTATTGCTGATGAGGTTGTCAGCATCATTGCCGGCATGGCTGCGACTGAAGTTGACGGCATTGCCGGTATGAGCGGCGGCCTGGTAGGCGGCATTGCCGAGATTTTAGGCAAAAAGAATCTTGCCAAGGGCGTCAAAGTAGAGGTTGGCGAAACTGAGGCTGCTGTTGATTTGTTTATTATTGTAAAGTTTGGCGTAAGGATTCCGGATGTGGCGCTTAACGTGCAGGAAAAGGTTAAGAATGCCATCGAATCCATGACAGGACTTTCTGTAGTAGAGGTCAATGTGCATGTTCAGGGCGTAGGCTTCCCAGAAACAGATAATAAGCTGGACGAGGTTCGTGTGCGTTAAACAAAAGGGTGCAGTATAATGGGGATTTTTAACAGAGGCCTGTTATTTATCTATACCCTGCTTATGGGAGCTTTGTGTGCAGGCATTGCGGCAGTATGCCTGCATGCTGTTCCTGACAGGGTGCTTTTGAATGAATACGAATATTTTGTCAATCAGTGGCAGACGCTGGCAGCAGCCGGTGTCGGTATCTTGCTGAGCCTGCATTTGCTTTTGTGCAGTTTTGACCGCAGTAATACCCAGGTAAATGCCAAAGACCTTTTGCTGGTTAATGGCAAGGAGGGACAGGTCAGCGTCAGCCTGACAGCCATTCGCAATATGGCTGAGTCAATGGCTGTCAAGGTGCACGGCGTTCAGCAGGCCAAGGTGAGAAGCAAGGTAGAGCATCGCAAGAAGCAGGGCGATTTTTTGAAGCTGGAGCTTACTCTGAATGTGAGCCAGGAACGCAATATCCCTGAGCTGAGCGACGAACTGCACCAGCAACTTGCCAAATATTTGGTGGAAATTACCGGCATTGATGACGTTGAAATAACGATTTCTGTGCAAAGTATCGCTAATGGCGTTGCAGTGAAAAAGCGCCGGATTAGGTAATTGGATAGCGTGATAAGCACCTTTGCAACGTCATGATGGCGTTGGTGAGCCAAAATAGATAACAGGCGGTGATTTTGAGTGTTTTTTAGGGATCACGTTGTGCCCTTTTTAGAGCAGCTATGGCAGAAGCATCCCGGAAAGTGCGCCTGCAGTATGGCAGGAATGTTACTGGGAGTTTGTATTGTCGTATTTGGCTTTTGGAATATGTTCTTCATTTTATTGATGGGAGCTGTGGGGCTTTTCATAGGTATGAACATTGACCGTGAGGGAGACACTTGGCAGAATATCAAGGACTATATTCCCAGAGACATCCATCGGTTAAGATAATTTGAGATATTTATGTTGGATTGGTAGAGTAGAGAAAGAGGAATACAATATATGACTAGACGACAGGCTCGTGAATTGGCGTTGCAGGCCTTGTTCCAGTTGGATTTTAATTTTGATGCCGAGAATACAGCCAGCCGCGAGGCACAGGAAAAGGCTATTGAAGCAGCGGCAGCAGAGCTGGAAAATACTGTTGTAAAGACAAGGGACAGGAAATTTGTCGAAAAGTTGGTTTATGGCACGATGACCTTCCGCGACCAGATTGATGAGCTGATTAATGGCGCAGCAAAGGACTGGAAGGTATCGCGCATGGCTGGCGTAGACCGCAATATCGCCCGCATGGCAGTATACGAGCTTAAATTTGATGAGGAAAAGACAGATGTCGGCGTAGTCGTCAATGAAGCTGTCGAGCTTGCCAAGAAGTTCGGCACTGATGACTCCGGACGTTTTATTAATGGCGTTTTGGCTGGCGTGAACAGCAAGGGCTGATTTTATTTTAGCTTGCTAGAAAAATGCATCGCAGCGAGCAGGGCAGGTGACGATATGTCTAAGGTTGTTTCGGTAGGCGAGCTTACCAGGTATCTGGCTAATTTAATATCCGGTGATCGGATTCTGCATAGCCTTGCGGTCAGCGGTGAGATTTCCAATTTCAAGCAGTATGCTTCGGGGCATTGCTATTTTAATTTAAAAGATGCACAGGGAATTATTCCCTGCGTCATGTTCAGGAGCAATGCTGCCAGACTGCGTTTTTTGCCAGAGAATGGCATGGCTGTTATTGCCGCAGGCTCTGTCAATGTCTATGTAGAAGGCGGACGCTACCAGCTTTATATAAGCAGTATGCTGCCTGATGGCGTGGGAGAGCTGGCTATGGCCTTTGAGCAGCTTAAAGCCAAATTAGCACAGGAAGGCCTGTTTGATGAAGCGCACAAAAAGCCGTTGCCGCCATATCCTGCCACCATAGGCATCGTTACGTCTCCTTCAGGGGCAGTGCTGCGGGATATATACAGGGTTGCCAAGAGGCGTTTTCCAGGCATACGCTTGGTGCTAAAGCCTGTGCAGGTGCAGGGAAGCGGTGCGGCAGAGCAAATAGCCGAGGCGGTGGATTATTTTAATGCCCGTTATCCCGTGGACGTGCTCATCGTAGGCAGAGGCGGCGGCTCTTTGGAAGATTTATGGTCATTTAACGAGGAAGCCGTGGTCAGGGCGATATATCGCTCCGGCATACCTGTAATTTCTGCTGTCGGACATGAAACTGATTTTACCTTGGCAGATTTTGCGGCAGACAGAAGGGCGGCTACGCCATCTCAGGCAGCAGAGCTGGCAGTGCGTAACGGGCAGGAAATAGAAGCCCAGCTTGATAATCTTCGGGCAAGGCTGAAGAATGCTGCCTATCATCAGGTAGAAATCAGGAGAAATAGCCTGTCCAATCTCGTGGAGCGTCCCGTGATGAAGAATCCTCATGTGATGCTGGAACAGTGTTTTGAGAAGCTGGATTATCTGGCAGGGCTGCTTAAAAAGAATGGCAGGCGGCAGCTACAGCAGTATGGACAGCATATGGCGCACCTCATGGATAAGCTGGAGCTGATGAATCCCACGAATACGCTGCGCCGCGGCTATGGCATGGTTCATGCTGGAAAAGGCGGCTTGATTGCAAGCGTACACGATGTCCGGATTGGTGACAATGTTCAGGTAAAGCTTCATGATGGCATTGTCCATGCACAGGTAACAGCATTGGAGGAGATATAATATGCCAAGGAAAAAGCAGGCTTCCTTTGAGGAGAATCTTCAGGAGCTGGAGGATATTGTCAGCCGTCTGGAACAAGGACAGTCACCGCTAACGGATATAGTGACGGATTATACCAAGGGCATGGAGCTGTCTGCCAAATGCATGACAGCCTTGAAGCAGGCTGAGGCGAAAATGGATATCGTGCTGCAGGAAGCACCAAATGGCAAAATCATTGAAGAACAGTTAATCATAGAGGGGGAGCAGTAATGGACAAGAAGCAGTGGAATGAGCGCATCGAGCTGGTGGAAAAAGCACTGGTCAGGGAGCTAGGCAAGGATAAGGCTCTGGTTCCTGAGCTGGCGGATTCTATGGAGTACAGCCTCACTGCAGGCGGCAAAAGACTGCGCCCTATCTTGGTCATGGCAGCAGCCGATGCAGTTGGCGCAAAAGGAACGGATTTTCTTCATGTTGCCTGCGCTATAGAGATGATTCATACCTATTCCCTGATACATGATGACCTTCCGGCTATGGACAATGACGATTATCGCCGCGGCAAGCTGACCAACCACAAGGTATATGGCGAGGCTATGGCTATCTTGGCAGGCGATGCGCTGCTGACACAGGCTTTTGAGGTTATTCTCCGCCAAGAAGGCGTTTCGGCGGAGGTCTTGCTGCAGGTTGTCAGGGAAATGAGCGTAGCGGCAGGGCCAGATGGCATGGTCGGCGGCCAGGTCATCGATATGCTGTCTGAAGGTAAGAAAATTTCCATGGCAGAGCTGCGCAAGATGCATATGGGCAAGACGGGTGCGCTCTTTAGGGCAGCAATCCGCAGCGGCGCTATCATGGCAGGAGCTGATGAAAAACAGCTAGAAGCTCTTACCACCTACGCCGATTGCTTTGGCCTGGCATTTCAGATAACCGATGATATACTGGACGTGGTAGGCGATGAAGCAGTTATCGGCAAGCCGGTAGGCAGTGACGAACGCAATGACAAGTCAACCTACGTGACACTGACCTCTTTGGAGGAGGCTCGCCGTTTGGCAGCCGATACAGTGCAAAATGCTGTCGAAGCGCTGCAGATATTTGGGGATAAGGCATCCTTCCTGAGAGAGCTGGTGGAGATGCTTTTGGAGCGCAATAAATAAAAAAGGGGAGAGCTTTTTGGAACAGATACTAGATGGGATAAAAAGTCCCGTGGATATACAGCGGCTGTCTCTGTCCCAGCTAAAGAATCTGTCAGGCGAGCTGCGGCGGATGATTATTGACACTTGTGCCAATAATGGGGGACATTTGGCGCCGAGTCTGGGTACGGTTGATTTGACGCTGGCATTGTACAGCGTATTCAATCCTCTGCAGGACAAAATTATTTGGGATGTGGGGCATCAGGCATATTCACACAAGATTCTTACAGGCAGGAAGGACAGATTCCATACCCTGCGCCAGCTAAATGGCATTACAGGCTTTCCCAAGCGTCAGGAATCTTCTTGTGATGCTTTCGGCGTAGGTCATGCCAGCACCTCTATTTCGGCGGCTGTCGGCATGGCTTTGGTCAGGGATTTAGAGGGCAAGGATTATAATGTTATAGCTATTATCGGCGATGGTGCACTGACAGGCGGCGAGGCATACGAGGGGTTAAACTCTGCCGGGGCTGTGGGGCGGCGTCTAATCGTTATCCTCAATGATAACGAAATGTCCATAGACAAGAATGTGGGTGCATTGTCAGAATATCTTTCCCGCATCAAGCTCGCACCACAATACGCTAAAGCAAAAAAGGATATTGGCGGCTTTTTGCGCAATATTCCCCGTATTGGCGATACCGTCTTTAAGACGGCGGAATGCCTGAAGGATGGGGTCAAGGCTGCGCTTACTTCTGGCGGTTGGTTTGGAGAGCTTGGCTTTACCTACATAGGTCCATTGGACGGACACAATATTCAGAGCATGCAGGACGTTTTCCGCCAACTGTCTCAGATCGACGGCCCTATCTTGGTGCACGTTCGCACGCGCAAGGGCAAGGGATATTTGCCAGCCGAAGAAAATCCCAACAAGTTCCATGGCATCAGCAGGTTCAACAAGGCTACCGGACAGGTAATCAAAAAGCAAGATGCTCCGCCATCCTATACGGATATATTCAGCCAAACCATGGTAGAGCTTGGCTGGAACAATAATGACATTGTAGCCATTACGGCGGCAATGCCATCTGGTACGGGCTTGAAGGCTTTTGCCAAGCAGTTTCCAGAGAGATTTTTCGATGTCGGCATTGCCGAGGAGCACGCCGTAACCATGGCTGCTGGTATGGCGGCAGCCGGGGCGCATCCCATGGTCGCACTATACTCTACCTTTGCGCAGAGAGCGTATGACCAGTTGGTACACGATGTCTGCCTGCAAAATCTGCCAGTTACGCTGTGCCTGGATCGGGCTGGCTTGGTCGGAGCTGACGGGCCGACGCACCACGGCGTATTTGACTATTCTTATTTGAGGCACATTCCGAATATGGTAGTCATGGCGCCAAAGGATGAGAACGAGCTGCGCAAGATGCTGTATACTGCATCTCAATACAATGGCCCGTCGGCTGTTCGCTACCCAAGAGGCTGTGCGACAGGCACTCCTATAGCTGGCGAGCTGGAAGCCGTGGCCATCGGCAAGGGCGAAATTATCTCTTGTGATGGCACGGGCGTGGTATTGCTGGCAGTAGGCAGCATGGTTATGAAGGCAGTGCAGGCAGCTTCCATCCTGAATATGGCGAATATCAAGACCACCGTGGTCAATATGAGGTTCGTCAAGCCTTTAGATGAGGAGCTTTTATGCGAAATTTTGGCAAAGCAGCCAAAAATGCTGGTAACCTTGGAGGAAAATGCCTTGGCTGGCGGCTTTGGTTCAGCCGTATTGGAGTATTTGGCAGATAATGATTATCTTCTGCCTACGCTCAGATTTGGCATAGCTGACGAATTTATAGAACAAGGCTCGTGTCCTGAGCTGTTGGAAATATGTGGTTTGTTGCCACAGCAGATTGCAGACAAAATTGTGGATAAAATTGGTGGTATGGATTGATGGCAAAGGAAAGACTTGATGTACTGCTGGTCAAGAGAAATCTTGTGCAAAGCAGGGAACGAGCTAAAACCACTATCATGGCAGGCTTGGTTTTGGTTGATGGACAAAAAATAGACAAGGCAGGTACGATGGTCAAGCCAGAGGCAGAAATCAGGCTTTTGGGCAGCGACCTTCCATATGTCAGCCGAGGCGGTCTCAAGCTGGAGAAGGCTATTCAGGAATTTGGCGTATCGCTCAAGGGAAAGGTGGCAGCGGATATTGGTGCTTCCACAGGCGGTTTCACGGATTGCATGCTCAAAAATGGCGCAGTCAAGGTCTTTGCTATCGATGTTGGCTATGGTCAGTTGGCATGGAGTCTCCGTACCGATGAAAGAGTAGTCAATATGGAGCGCACCAATGTACGCAATGTTACGCCGGAGCAGTTGGGGCAGCTTGTAGATTTAGCTTCTATAGATGTGGCATTTATTTCTTTGGAAAAGGTTTTGCCGGCAGTCAAAGATATGCTGCAGCCTGCTGGTGAGATTGTCGCCTTGATCAAGCCTCAGTTTGAAGCAGGCAGGGAAAAGGTCGGCAAAAAGGGCGTCGTGCGTGACGCCAAGGTGCACGAGGAGGTTATTTTCCGTATTGTATCGCTGGTAAGGCAGATGGAGCTTGTTCCCAAGGCACTGACCTTTTCGCCTGTAAAAGGTCCGGAGGGCAACATCGAGTATCTTATTTGGCTAAGCAAGGATGCTGCCGCAGAAGACGGAGTTACTGATGAATTGGTATTGTTTACGGTGAAGGCGGCTCATGGAGCATTGGACAAATGAAAACAATAGCGGTTTTTCCAAATACAGATAAAATAGAATCAGCCGGGGTTTTGAAACGGCTGGTAGATTTTTTTGCTGACAAGGATGTAAAGTTGGTTATGCCAGAAGAGGCGGCAGAAAAATTTGGCTATCCAGAGCTTGGCATAAAAAAAATGGGTGACCATAATGTAGATATTGGTCTGAGTATTGGCGGCGACGGCACTCTTTTGGGGGTCTGCCGCCAGCTCTATGCCAAGGATATTCCATGCTGTGGCATTAATATCGGCAATGTCGGCTTTTTGGCTGACATTGAAGTTCCAGAGCTGGAGGGGCGTCTGCAAAAGCTGCTGGAAGATAAATACTATATAGAAGAGCGTACCGTTATTTCCAGCTCGCAGTACAGCCGTGGCGAAAAAAAATTCCTAGGTCACGCCCTGAATGACATCGTTATCGGCAAGGGCGGCGTTTCGAGGATGCTGCACCTCGGTGTCAGCGTAGATGGCTGCAGAATGACAGATTACAAGGCGGACGGCGTTATTGTATCTACGGCGACAGGCTCGACGGCGTACTCGCTGTCGGCAGGAGGCCCGGTAATCAATCCTGCGGTCAAGGCACTGCTGATTACGCCGATTTGCCCTCATACGCTGGAAGTAAGGCCGATGGTTATTTCGGATGAGGATTATGTGAGGATTCACATTGCTGCCGTGCATCAGGATATTCAGATTACCTTGGATGGACAGGAAAGCTATCCGTTGCTGCCTGGTGATGAAATCATTGTTCGCAAGGCAAAAAATGCAGCCAAGATTATCAAGTTTGAAGATAGGAATTATTATTATACTTTGAAAAACAAGCTGTGGCGCAGTCTGTAAACATAAAGGCAGAATTTGGATTGGCGGGGTGAGACGATTGAAAAATTATCGACAGGCAAAAATCAAGGCTATCGTGGAAGCACAGAGCATTGAAACCCAGGAGGAGCTGGCGGCGGTTTTGCGGGAGCAAAAGATAGATGTAACGCAGGCAACGGTATCCCGTGACATCAAAGAGCTGCATCTGGTAAAGGTTCCCTGCGGCCGTGGCAAGTACAGGTATGCATTTCCGAAGGATTTGCAGCGGGCTCATTCTGAGGTCAAGATGCAGAAAATTTTTCAGGATGTAGTTACCCATATCGAATCCAGCGGCAACCTGATTGTCGTCAAGACTAATCCAGGCGCTGGCGGAACGGTGGCTTTTGCCTTGGATAATGCTCACTGGCAGGATATTATCGGCACTGTAGCCGGAGATGATACGGTTTTGGTCGTAGTGCGGCAGGATGCATCTGCTAAAAATGTGACAGAACACATGAAAAATATGATGATGAACGATTGAACCAGAGTAGGGGAATTTTATGCTGAATACACTGACTGTTTGGAATTTTGCTTTGCTGGAGCATGTCCAAATTGAATTTGATAAAGGACTGAATATCCTCACTGGCGAAACAGGTGCAGGAAAATCCATTCTGATAGATGCATTAGGAGCAATGCTAGGCAGGCGGCTGACTACGGATATGATTCGTACAGGCTGTGACTGGATGCGCGTAGAGGCTATATTTAGCTTGGAGCAGCAGCCAGGCGTGCAGGAATTTCTGCATGAACAGCTCATCAGCACCGATGGGGATGAGCTGATTATCACTAGGCAGATAACAGCCGCCGGCAGGGGAAGCATTATCGTCAATGGCAGCCACATTACCTTGGCAGTGTTGAAGAAGCTAGGAACGCTCTTGGTCGATATTCATGGTCAAAATGAGAATTTATCCCTTTTAAAGCAGGAAAATCAATTAGATTTGGTGGATGGCAGCAGTCAGGACTTGAGCGAAGCCTTAAAAAGCTATCGAGAGCTTTACAGGGCATATCGCAAAGCGTGCAAGGAATTGGATGAGAAGAAAACAGCCTGTCAGGATTACGCCCAGCGTCAGGATATGCTGCGTTGGCAGCTTCAAGAAATTGAAAGTGCGCAGCTTCAAGAGGGCGAGGATGACGAACTGCAGCGCCGGATTGACAAAATGAGCAATGGCGAGAAAATTTCCCGTTATGGCAGCAATGCCTGCCAGCTTTTGTACGGCGGAGCGAATAATATCGGGGTTATCAGCGGCTTGGAGGAGGCTGTGGAGAGCCTGCGGACACTTAGCCGTTTTGATGATTCCTTGGAAAATGTCATTGAAATACTTGGCGATGCCGCTATCCAGGTCAAAGAGGCTGGCTATGAGGTCAGGGACTATGTGGATTCCTTGGAATTTGACTCAAGGCTTTTAGACGAGCTTCAGAGCCGTATGGACGTTATCGACAAGCTGCGCAAAAAGTATGGCGCGGATGTAAAGGCTGTGCTGGCATATGGTGAAAAATGCCACGAGGAGCTTGACAGCATCGAAAACTATGATGATGATATAGCTGCCTTGCAGCAGCAAATGGAGGAAAAGCAATTCTCTGCCGCCAAGGGGGCAGAGAAAGTTTCTGCTCTGAGAAAGGCAGCCGCAGAAAAGCTCTCTCAGGCAGTGGAAGAACATCTGCAGGCTTTAGGGATGGCTAATGCCAAATTTTATATTCAGGTTGCGCCGGGCGCCGAGCTATCGGCAAATGGCTGTGACAAGCTGGAGATTCTCTTTTCTGCCAATCCCGGACAAGAGCCGCGTTCGATTCAAAAGGTTGCCTCTGGTGGCGAGCTTTCGCGTATTGCCTTGGCGATAAAGACTGTGACAGCCAATAGGGACGGCTCTCCAGCCAGTATGGTCTTTGATGAGATTGATACAGGTATCGGCGGACGTACTGCACAGATGGTAGCGGAAAGGATTGCCATGGTGGCGGCTCATCGCCAGGTATTGTGCATTACGCATCTGCCGCAGATTGCCTGCATGGCAGATACACATTTATATATCAGCAAGCATGTCATCGACAATCAGACCTCGACCGTAATCCATCCGCTGACCACAGGCGAGCGTGTCAACGAGATAGCCAGAATGGCGTCTGGCGCTAACGCCTCATCAGCGTCATTGGATAATGCCAGGGAAATGATTGCCTATGCAAGTGCGAAAAAAGAGGAGTATCAGAAAAATGGATGAAGATTTGATTGAAAAGAAAATAACAAGCGAGGATATTTTTGATGGCACGCTTCTGCATGTCAAGCGTGATTATGTAGAACTGCCAAACGGCAATAAGTCTGTGAGAGAGTGGATCAAGCATCCTGGTGCAGCGGCAGTTCTGCCTGTTTTGTCAGACGGACGAATGATTTTTGTCTGCCAGTACCGCTATCCTATCCAGCAGGTAACATTGGAGATTCCTGCCGGCAAGCTGGACGCGCCTGATGAAGAGCCTTTGGTGTGTGCGCGCCGCGAACTGTCCGAGGAAACAGGCTATGAGGCTGAGCAGTATCATTTTCTTACCAAGCTGGCTACGACGGTAGGCTTCTCCAATGAGTTTATTCATATATACGCCGCTGAGGGCTTGACTTCCGGCAAGCAGCATACAGATGAGGATGAGTTTATCAATGTTGTGCTCTTGACTATGGACGAGGCTATGGCGAAGATAAAGTCTGGGGAAATTTGTGATGCCAAATCCATAGCGGCAGTCCTGCTTTACAGAGAGCTTCAATAATAAGCAATTTTTACAGGGATTTTAGGGCTTTAAAAACAATAGGAGGGTTTTATGTTCGATTTTAGCCTAACGGGGCTTATAGCTGGCCTGCCGGGTCTTTTGATTGCCTTGGTGGTGCACGAGTATGCACATGCCAGGGTGGCAGATGCGATGGGTGACTTCACGCCGAGGATGACAGGCCGTCTCACGCTGAATCCAAGAGCGCATATTGACCCTATAGGACTTGTCATGCTGCTGATCGCTCATTTTGGCTGGGCAAAGCCTGTCATGATCAATTCTAGGAATTTTCGTGATTGGCGCAAGGGAGAGCTTTTGGTGGCTGCTGCCGGGCCTGCGTCTAATTTGACAGTAGCTTTTGTTGCCTTGCTGGCTATGGCATCGCTCTTCAAACTGGGAATGTTTTCAGAAGGCGTGCGGCTGGTGCTGTCCATGATGGTGCTGTACAACATCAATTTCGCCATCTTCAATCTGCTGCCGCTTCCGCCCTTGGACGGCTCAAAAATCTTGATGGTGCTGCTGCCGGGCAAGTATGCATACAAGCTGATGTCCTTGGAACGGTACAGCTTTATTATTCTTATATTTTTGATGATGACGCCGTTTCTCACGATGATTCTGATACCGTTGCAGAAACTGGTGCTGAGTGCATTTAATATGATTATAGGGGTTATACTCTAAATTTATCTGTTTGTGTTTTTTGCTCAGATAGCAAGGCAATACATGGCAGAATGTAAATGGGGAGGATTTTTGCAAGATGAAAAAGATTATTTTAACAGGCGACAGACCGACTGGCAGGCTTCACGTAGGACATTACGTTGGTTCTTTAAAGCGTAGGGTGGAGCTGCAGAACTCCGGCAAGTTTGATGAGATTTACATTATGATTGCTGATGCACAGGCTTTGACGGATAATTTCGACAATCCTGAGAAAGTTCGCCAGAATATCATAGAGGTAGCTTTGGACTATCTGTCTGTAGGACTTGACCCGGCAAAATCAACCCTCTTTATTCAGTCCATGGTGCCACAGCTTACGGAGCTGAGCTTTTATTACATGAATCTAGTGACTGTCTCACGCGTTCAGCGCAATCCTACCGTAAAGTCGGAGATTCAGCTACGCGGCTTTGGCGGAAGCATACCGGTAGGCTTCTTCTGCTATCCTATCAGCCAGGCTGCCGATATAACGGCTTTCAAGGCAACCTTGGTGCCGGTAGGCGAGGATCAGCTCCCTATGCTCGAGCAGACCAAGGAGATTGTCCGCAGCTTCAATCGCATTTACAATACTGACGCCTTGGTAGAGCCTGATATCATGCTGCCAGATAACGACATTTGCCGCCGCCTGCCAGGCACTGATGGCAAGGCGAAGATGAGCAAATCCTTGGGGAACTGCATTTATCTTTCTGATGATGAAAAGACCGTGCAGCAGAAAATCATGAATATGTATACTGACCCGACCCATATCAAGGTGTCTGATCCAGGTCATTTGGAGGGAAATACCGTATTTACATATCTAGATGCCTTTAGCAAGCCAGATGACTTTGCCAAATATCTGCCTGAGTACAAGAACTTGGATGAATTGAAGGAGCACTATACTAGAGGCGGCCTTGGCGATGTGAAAATTAAGCGTTTCTTGAACAGCATCGTACAGGCTGAACTTGAGCCTATACGTGCACGCCGCCGTGAATACGAAAAGGATATTGCCGCCGTGTATGACATTCTCAAGGCAGGTAGCGACAAGGCAAGGTCGGTAGCCGAGGCAACCCTGCAGGATGTCAAGAATGCCATGCAGATTAACTATTTTGCTGACAAGGAGCTGATTCAGGCTCAGGCAGCAAAATATCAGGGCTAAAAAGCAAAATGGAGAGGTATTCCATCAATTTAGAGTGCTTCCATGGTCCGATGGAGCTTTTGATGCACCTGATTGACAAGAATAAGATAGATATTTATGACATTCCGATTGCTTCCCTTACAGAGCAGTATATCGAATATTTGGACAGATACCGCAGCTTTAATATTGAGCTGACCAGTGAGTTTATCATTATGGCGGCAACCTTGCTGCAGATAAAATCCCGTATGCTTCTTCCTCATCCGCCCAAGGCAAAGGACGATGAGGAAGAGGCTGACCCACGTCAGGAGCTGGTCGAGAGAATTTTGGAATATCGCAGATTCAAGGAAGTCAGCAATCTGATGGAGGAAATGCAGCAGGTACAGGAAAAAAAGCTGACCAGAGAACCGATGGATATTCCTATCAAGCATCTAGCGCCTAAGAGACTGTCACTGAAGGAGCTGGTGGAGGCTTTTGCCAGTGTCATGGCTGTCAGGCAGGAGCTGAAGCTGCCGCCTGTACTGGTTTCGCATGAGGAATATACTGTCGAGGAAAAAATGGAAGAGCTTATTTCCAGACTTAACCAGCAGGGTGGCAAGATGAAATTTGCGGCAGCTTTTCATGGGCGCAGCCGCATTGAGCTGATTACCATATTTTTGGCAATGCTTGAGCTAATAAAGCTGCATACAATTTCTGTTTATCAGCAAACTCAGTACGGCGAAATTGAAATTGGCATTTATGCAGACAATGCGTTGCCTAGCCAAAATGATGTTTACGCTGAGAAGAGAGATACAGGGCGAAAGGAAAGCGAGGTATGACGTGGATAGACTTATAGGGCCTTTGGAAGCAGTGCTTTTCGCCAGCGGCGAACCTGTAAGTTGCAGTGTGCTGCTGGAAATTCTTCAGATAGATTCTGTCAGGCTTGGACAGCTTTTAGACAACTATCGTCAGGAGCTTCTCGAGCGTCATAGCGGCTTGCGGCTTCAGCAAATAGCTGGCGGTTGGCAGCTTACGACCAGCACTGAATACTATGCCTATGTGCAAAGGCTGGGTGAGGAACGCGACAAGCACTTATCACAGGCAGCTATGGAAACATTGTCCATTATCGCTTTCAAACAGCCCATTACCAAGCAAGAAATAGAGCATATACGCGGCGTGCGTGTCGAAAAAGTCATGTCCAAGCTGCTAGAAATGGAGCTAATTAGGGAATTGGGGCGCAAGGATACTATCGGCAGACCGATTCTCTATGGTACGACGGACGTATTTTTGCAATGCTTCGGACTAAGGGATTTGGGCGATTTGCCAGAGCTGCCGTCACCTGATACAGCATCACTGACTCAAGAACAAATAGCATTGTTTCAAGAATCGTCAGAATAAAGTCCGTATAGTATTTATTTGATTTGTAAAAACTAAGCCAGCAGAGTTCTTGTATTTTATTATTTAGCTTTATAGGACAAGGAAATGGAGATTAAGAATTTATTGCCAGCTAAATCTCGTGATGAGTTACGACAATGGCTTTGGGAGAATTACAACAAGGAAGCTGAATGTTGGGGAGTTGTAAAACGTAGACGACCAGTAGACAATAAAACTTTTTGGTATGTAGATGCAGTAGAAGAAGCGATGTGTTTTGGCTGGATTGATAGTACCGTGAAAAAATGTCTAATGGCATATCTGCTCAAAGAAAGCAACTAGAACTGTTCCAAAGACGCTTGCAAAAACTTTTAGATAATACTAGGGCAGGAATTATGTATGGTGAGTGGAATGATAATGGGCGCTTACTCGAGAATTGATGGATTAGTTTATTTTATTTAAAAATATGTGAAGAAATGACGTTTCTTATAGGAAAGCAGGCAGAAAAGATATGGCTAAATTATTATATCGCTTTTTTATATGTATGTTTGTCTTGATGGTATCAGGATGTGCATCGGTGTTTTCTGCTGAGAGTGAAGTAGCGGACTGGTCGTCCAAGGATTTTGGCAATCAGCAATATAGAATACACATTCATAAAATAGCGCATACTTTGGAGTTGTTCAAAAAAGGAGAAGAACAGCCAGTCAAAGTATATCCGATAGCTACAGCAGAAAATACAGGCGATAAGGAGCGTCCCGGTGATCATCGCACGCCGATTAGCTGGGGGTATATAGAAAAAAAGATTGTACCTGAAGCAGATAACTGGGTACCATCGGCAGCCGTTCCTTTTGTAGTGGAAGAAATTGATAATGCTAGTGATTGGACGCATGATTTTGGTGATGGCAAGGGCGAAATCGCTGGAGCATATGGCCCGTGGTTCATTTCCTTAAACACAGGCTGGGACGGCATCGGTATCCATGGCACACATAACCCTGACAGCATCGGAACCAATGCTTCTGAAGGCTGCATCCGCATGTACAATCAGGACGTAGCCGAGCTCAAGGACACCATTAGTCAATATGATGGCGGTATAGGCGTGAATGTAGTAATTACCGAGGATTAAATATTGTAGTATAGTTTCGAGAAAATTTGCAATAAAAATGCTAAAACTTGCAAAAGTTTGCTAGATAGGAACTTTTGCAAGTTTTTTATTGCCTTTCAGCTTTCGCGCAAATACAAATTATATATTGCATTATTGTTACGCCTTTGGCTTTAAAATATTTTTTATAGTAAGTAATGGTAGGTAAGTAAGGATATTCAGTTATAAGTCTTAGAATTATTATATTACATTCGATAAGTATAAATTATCGTATGTAATAGTATGAGAGTATTTAGGTGTAATTGCAAGGCTTTGTAAATCCGTATAATACAGCGTTTTATAAAAAGGTGTACTGATTGAAGATTATATGTGTATTTATAAAAACAAACTTGCAAAAGTTTTCGTGTAGCAAGCTAGTTTTTTATTGCCTTTTAGCTTTTGCAAATACCAATCGGACGTTGTGTATTCTGATAGTGTCTTTATATGGTTACTACATATCTTATGATGCGATAACTTTAGGAAAGATGTACATTATTGGTTTCTTATTGAAATTATGAGGCTCACCATCCTTCCTTAAAAAAATTCCACATCGCACCTTGTTATGCGCTCATATATAGAAGCATCGGCAAAGTATTTGCGAGTAGTTTTTTGACGTTTGCCAACAGTAAATTCAATCTCTGTATGTTCATTGTCTTAAAAACATGATATAATAAATAAGAAGGGTTGATAATTTTTAATTTATAGAAGTGGATTTACCTAATTGAGTAGTATACGTTTGTTAAAAAATATACCATAAGGCTGTCAAAAGGATTATCTGAGTGTTGCTGATAGTTCTGTCAAGAATGTAATGATGTAGATTTTAAAAGAGGATTGTAAAAAATGGCAAAAATAAAAGCCGTGCGAACACGGCAGAGAGGAAAAACCTTCAGCTATGCATTTGAAGCTGGACACGATGAAAACGGCAAACGTATCGTAGTCGAAAAAGGCGGATTTGCAACACGTGCAGAGGCTTATGAAAAGGGTACAGAGGCATTTGTAGACTTCAAGCATGGCAACATCGGCATAATCAGCGAAAAAATCACTGTGAAGGATTACTTGGATTCGTGGCTTGAATCGGTGCATGTCAATCTGAAGGACACAACATTTTTGTCTTACACACGCGTCATTACAAAGCGTATTATTCCGTATATCGGCAATATAGTTTTGCAGGAGCTAACCCCTTTGCATATTGATAAAATGCTTAGAACTCAAGTGCGTAATGGCAATTCGTATGCTACTGCCTGCACAACAAAGCGTATACTGTCCATTGCATTGAGATATGCTATCTACCCTGCCCAGCTTATACAGTCCAACCCTTGCCTATATGTTACAGTACCTAAAAAAGCGAAACGGGATTGTAATAAGCACACTGTCATAACTCTAGAAAAGCTCGGAGAGTTGCTGGCTGGCAAAGACCTGGGCTTCCCCTACTACCTGCCGATTCTCATCATGTACAGTACGGGAATGAGAGTCGGTGAAGTACTTGGCCTTACGTGGGATAGAGTAAACCTTGACACTGGCTTCATGACGATTGACAGGCAGATGTCTGTAGAATTTAATAGATTTGAAACTCCTAAGACAAGTAGCAGCATTAGACAGATACCCATAGATGGCGAATTAATAAGGGTATTGTCAAAATGGCGTCTTATGCAAGAAGTTCATTCCAAAGAGCCTGGCTATGTATATGTACGCACAGATAACGAGGGGGATTTCATAGAGTCATCAGAGACGCTGTCTGATATGCGGCATGTGATTTCTTTGGTGTGTACGCGTACTAATGGAAAGTTTATCAGATACCAGTCCTTGCAGACCTTTTTAAAACGCCATGACCTAAATGCTCACTCTTTCCGTCACACGCACGCAACACTGCTCATAGAGAATGGTGCTTCGCCAAAGGGCGTTGCAGATAGGCTGGGTCATAGTGATGCAGCTATCACGCAGAATGTTTACACGCATATCACAGAAAAGCTGAAAAAGGACACGTTGGATGTTTTTAATACATTGAAGACACACGCAGACAAATAATTTTATGCAGACAAAAAGCAGACAATCATTGATTTGATTGCCTGCTTTTCCTTATTTTATGCGGATTTATGATAAAATTATAATGCATTTATCATACATTATAATTTTTGCTTGCTACTCTCCCATCCTTCTTTTTGCGACCCATCTCACAAATTCAGTTATGAGGATTTTACTGTGTCCTCGCATTTTCACATATCTAAAGCCAATGCAACAGCAAAATTGTATTTTATAAAAATAGCACAGCAATCATCTCTAATTGCTGTGCTTGAAAAACAAATCTATATTTTTATAAACTCATGGTATCTCATGCCTCTACCTTATCCACAGGCACGATGTGCAGCTCCAAGTCTGGGTTGTTGTCCGTAATCCAGCCTAATGCCCACTCATTGCTTACCAAGAGTACCGGATTATTGCGGCGGTCATATACGAACATGCCTCTGTCAGCACCACGCAGGCTCGCTGGAGTTACCTCTCTGCCATCTGCATAGGTCATCCACCTTGCCACCTCGTATGGCTGCATATTCATCTCAATATCCACGCCATACTCATTCTTCAGGCGATACTCCAGCACCTCGAACTGCAATGTGCCGACAGTGCCTACGATATATGATTCCGTGCCAGCGCCTGCCTGCTGGAATAGCTGGATAGCGCCCTCCTGGGTTAGCTGCTCTACGCCCTTGACAAACTGCTTGCGCTTCATGGTGTCCTTTGCCTGTACTCTGGCAAATTTCTCTGGCGGGAACACTGGGAAATCCTCATAGCTGAATTTGTGAGATGGGTCGCAAAGCGTATCGCCAATACCAAAAATTCCTGGGTCAAAGAGTCCGACAATGTCACCAGGATATGCCTCGTCTACAATCTGACGATCCTGTGCCAAAAACTGCTGCGGCTGTGCCAGCTTGATTGGCTTGCCGCTGCGGCTGTGATAAACCGACATGCCTCGCTCAAATTTACCAGAACAAATGCGGATAAAGGCCAGCCTGTCACGATGCGCCGGATTCATATTTGCCTGAATCTTGAATACAAAGGCAGAGAACTTCTCATCATCTGGGGCAATCAAGCCGTCCGTAGATTTTCTACCCACCGGCTCCGGGGCAAGCTTCAGATATTCTTCTAGGAAATTTTGCACGCCGAAGTTGGTCATGGCAGAGCCGAAGAACATTGGTGTAAGTTCGCCGCGAGCGACCTTTTCCAAATCAAATTCCTCGCCCGCTGTATCTAAAAGGTCAATATCATCTACGAGAGTCTGATGTGCCTCTTCGCCCAGCATGGCGGCAAATTCCCTATCCTCCAAAGAGCCTGTCACCGATGCTCTGGCATTCTGACCATGCGAGGTATCATCATCAAAAAGCTCGATCTGCTTTTTTTGGCGGTCATATACGCCAAAGTAATTGCCATCCGTGCCGATAGGCCAATTCATAGGATAGGAACGAATCCCCAGTACGTTTTCTAGTTCGTCCATCAAGTCCAAAGGCGCCTTGCCGTAGCGATCCAGCTTGTTGACAAAGGTAAAGATAGGAATCCCTCTCTGCTTGCAGACCTTGAACAGCTTCTTGGTCTGTGCCTCAACGCCCTTGGCAACGTCGATAATCATGACGGCGCTATCCACAGCCATCAGGGTTCTGTAGGTATCTTCCGAAAAGTCCTGATGGCCCGGAGTATCCAATATATTGATACAATAGCCATTATAGTTGAACTGCAATACGGATGACGTAACAGAAATACCGCGCTGCTTCTCGATTTCCATCCAGTCGGACACCGCATGATGCTGCGTCTTGCGGGATTTGATAGAGCCGGCAAGATGTATAGCTCCTCCGTACAGCAGCAGCTTCTCTGTCAGCGTGGTCTTACCAGCATCCGGATGGGAAATAATCGCAAAGGTCCGCCTTTTGCGGATTTCTTCTTTTAAATCAGCCAAAATTTATATTCCTCCTAAAAAATCTATTTTCAGTCTATCTGTACCTTGCCGACCAGCTCTGATACATTGCTCATGCCCCTATCTGCAAGATAGGCATCAATATCCGCTGCCACCTGCACAACGGCATCAGGATGTACAAAATTCTCTGCTCCTACCGCTACAGCACTTGCTCCAGCCAGCAGGAACTCGATTGCATCTTGCCCGTTAGTAATGCCGCCAAGCCCCAAAATAGGAATCTTGACCGCCTGAGCTGCCTGCCATACCATGCGCACTGCAATAGGTCGCAGTGCAGGGCCTGACATACCGCCAGTGATATTGCCTAGCAAAGGCTTCCATGTACGCGTGTCGATAACCATGCCTGTCAGAGTATTGATCAGGGCAATGGCATCAGCACCTGCCTCTTCTACAGCCCTTGCCATCACGGTAATATCCGTTACGTTCGGAGACAGCTTGACAATAACAGGCTTGGATGTATTTTTTTTGACCTCTGCCGTAACAGCAGCCGCAGCCCTTGGGTCTGTACCAAAGACAATGCCGCCTTCCTTGACATTTGGACAGGATATATTGACCTCGACGCCATCTACGCCATCTACATCAAGCTTTTTTGCCATCATACCATAGTCTTCCACTGTACCGGCTGAAAAATTGGCAATAAAGGCAGTTTCGCTGGCTTCTTTTCTCACCTGGGGCAAAATATCTGACAAAAATTTATCAATGCCTGGATTTTCCAGACCGATGCAGTTCAGCATACCGGCAGGAGTCTCAGCAATGCGCACGCCCTCGTTGCCAGCACGCGGCACAGGCGTAAGCCCCTTGCTGATAATCGCGCCCACCTGCTTCAAGTCCAAAAAATCCTTGTACTCAATGCCAAAGCCAAAAGTGCCGGAGGCTCCCATTACCGGTGTTTTCATTTTGATACCGGCAAAATCTGTTGCCAATCTATCCATATTCATCTTGCAAATACCTCCTCAGCCGGGAATACAGGGCCATCATGACAAATCTTCCAGCGCTTGCCGCTGACCAATCCCTCAAAGGTACAGCCAAGACACACGCCAATACCGCATGCCATGCGCTTCTCCAAAGAAACCTGACATTCGATTCCCTGCTCCATAGCCAGCTTGGCAAGCCCTTCCATCATAACGGTAGGACCACAGATTTTGATGTGGCGAATATTATAGCGGCGAAGAATCTCAGGCATTGCATCAATGGCAAAACCCTTGATGCCTGCCGAGCCATCATTGGTTGTCACTACGATTTCCTCGGTAAAGTCCTCTAGGTATTCCTGCCAAAAAAGCTCGCTTTCATTGCGGATGCCTAGCAGGAAAACAGGCTTATTATCAGGCTCAAGCTCAGAAAGACGGCGCGCGGTATAAATCATCGGCGCTACGCCTACGCCGCCGCCAATCAAGAGGGTGCGTCCGCCTTGCATATCATCTGTATCCGCACTGATTTCCTCTGTAGGGTCTTTCTCTGTCGGCTCGCCATCGCCAAGAGTGCCATCCGCGCCAAAGCCTTCCGGCTCAAAGCAAAAGCCACCGCCAAGAGGCCCTTCGACGCTTATTTCCATCGTAGGCTCTAGCCCTGCCAGCTCCAGCGTTCCCTTGCCTGCCACACGGTAGATTAAGAGAATGCGTCCCTCTTTTCTATCAACATCTGCCACGCCAAAGGGACGGCGCAAAAAAGTGCCGCCATTTTCGTTTTTGACCATCACAAACTGCCCAGGCTCAGCCTCGAAAGCAATATTTGGTGCCTGAATCACCATACATCTCACATCATCAGACAAAATATCATTTGCCACAATGGAACCTGATTCCACCAACATTTAGCTACACCACCTGATTCTATATAATATCAACATCTCATTATACTATATTTATACTGTCATTGCTATTTATATTTATCGCTATTTTTCTTCTGCTCCTGCAAGAGCTTCACCAAGGCAATCACTGCCACGCCAATGCCGCAGATGCTGGCAGCGCCAGAGACTTCCTCTGGTCCAAATTCGCTGAGAAGCCACATGGCCAGCACCAAAATAATCAGTATTTTTGCCTGCAATTTCGTCTCCTTCTAAATTACTGCACTTTCACACACATCTTATGCACCAAGTATGTACTGAGCCGCACCATAGGCAATCAAACCGCTGATAATGCTGTACGGCAGGGAACGAGTCGCCGCTGCTACAGGCAGTACCACGATTGAAGCCAAAAACTCCTTGTTTTCCCAGCTAAACCTAAAGCCATCTGTACCTGTACCAAAAATAGAAGTAAAAATCAAGGCGCCAAAAACAGCCGTAGGCACATACTGTAGCCACAAGCGAAAGCTTCTCGGAAGCTCACGGCTTCCGAGCAAGGCAAACGGCAGGACTCTAGGAATGTAGGACACCACAAAAAGTCCAAAGATGCACAGCAAGGTATCGCTATAGCTCATCATTTATCGTCCTCCATTTCGTTGTGTTGTACATCGGCATTGCCATTTTGCTGGGCGGCAGCCTTGTTTTTTAGATTATCCTTGTCCAGCCTGACTGAGCCACGATGATATTCATAAAAAGCAGCCAAAGCCGCTGCGATGATTGTCGCCACGACCACGTTCAGCATATTGGTCAGCCAAAATGACAAAATAAGTGCCAAAACGCCGCCAAAGATACCCGTCATAACCAGGCGCACATTGAGAAAATGAAATGACCACAGCCCGATAAACATCGCAATCAGGGCATAGCTCACCAGTGCCGTATCAATGTAGATGCTGCTGCCCAAAAACAAGCCTGCCAGATTTGCCAATGTCCACGAGCTATGACCAATCATATTGACACCCAGGGCATTTTTACCGTTCCATGACTTGTCCACGGCAAACTGATTTTGGTTTACAGCAAAACTCTCATCCACTATTTCCTGTGCAAAAAATGCTTTGTAAATACGGCTTTCCTTGGACAAATACTGATTGAGAATCAAAGCATATAAAAGATGCCTTAGATTGACAATGCACACCGTCAGCACTACCGGCATAATGGTACTGCCGCTGCCAATCATGGCAAGAGCGATAAACTGACCGCTGCCAGCAAAGAGAAAGGTCGCCATCATCAGCATCTGAAACCAGTCAAAACCTACCTTTTGTGCCAAAATACCGCATGCCATCCCCAGTGGTATGTAGCCAAAAACAATGGGCCATGCCGCCTTCAGCACTTTTAAATCAAAATATCCCTTTAGCAAAATATACATCTCCAAAATACCACAACCTCGATATGACATTCACTTGCGATGATTTGCATGATATAATACCGCTTCCTACTGCTAAGTAATGTTTTATCGAAGACTTTTTGTTCTATGCAAAGCTGACAAAATTTCCCTGACGGAATACTGGTACCAATGTGCCATCCGCCTTGACACCATCTATCTCCATGTCGCTTGTACCAATCATAAAATCCTCATGTATTAGAGAATCATTGACCCCGTGCTGTGCCAGCTCGACACTGTTCATCTTTTCGCCGCCCTGAAGACAGGTAGGATATGCCTTGCCTAGTGCCAGATGACAGGCGGCATTTTCGTCAAAGAGCGTATTGTAAAACAAAATGCCGCTGTTGGATATAGGAGAATCATATGGTACCAGAGCCGCCTCGCCAAGATGGCTTGCGCCCTCATCAATTGCCAAAAGCTGCTCCAAGAGCTCCTGCCCCTTGGTGGCAGATGCTTTGATTACCTTGCCCTGCTTTAGCTCCAAACAAATGCCCTCAATGAGATTGCCATTGTAGTTCAGTGGCTTGGAAGCGTAGACCACGCCATCTACACGATTTCTATCTGGCAAAGTGTAAATTTCCTCGGTTGGCATATTGGCGACAAACTCGACCCCATCACCGGCAATCTCTGCACCGCCTGCCCAAATATGCCCCTTTGGCAGACCCACCGTCAAATTCGTGCCAAGACTGTTTTTATATTTAAGGGCTGTAAATTTTTGCTCATTCATAAAGCGGCATGCCTGCTGAAGAAAAGAAATATGCTCCTGCCAAGCCTTTACTGGGTCATTTGATTCGTCAATACGCACGGTAGCAAAAATTTCCTGCCAAAGCTTTTTGACAGCAACATCTTTATCGTCATTCGGGAACACCTTGACCGCCCAGCTCTCCGTCGGTATAGATACCACACACCAGCGCAGCTCATTGTTCATCATGGCCTGACGATATTCCAGCAAAGCCGTACCTGCTGCTCGCTGGCTCCTCGTCAGCTTGTCCGTATCGACGTTTTGGAAAATAGTCGGATCAGATGCATGGATAGAGACAACCGTCGCTCCTTTTGCCTTGAAATCCATGAACATATCCCGCCGCCACGCTGGAAATTCGTCGAACACCTCTGCAGCAGCGCTATCCAAACGAATCCTAGCAAGCTTTTCATCAGACCAATTCACCTTGACATCCCTAGCGCCAGCCGCAAAAGCCGCCTTGGCTACTCGCCTGGCAAAATCACTGCACTCAATCGGAGAATTGATCACCAAAAGCTGTCCCTTTTGCAGGTTGACACCGGTTCTAACCACCAGCTCTGCATATTTATCCAAAAGCATATTACACTCCTCACTTTCTAAAAACAAATAAATACTCATGGGCAATTAAGAGAAAATTATATTTAACACTGTTAGTTTTCCAATAACCAGTAGCACGACAATTATGCTGCTCCTTAATAATAATCTCTTTTAAAGAAAATCCAGCCTTCTGAAATATCCGCATAACTTCAAATGACATAGGAATCATATTTCCTTTTTTACGTGTATCGCCCATCAATATTGCACAAAATCTATTTTCCTTCAACACACGATAGCTTTCAGCAGCAACGCTTTCCATTTCATGCAAAAAATCCTTGAGCTTCATCCTAGAAATATCTGCCTCAATATCTTCACTGTATTTTATGATATCAGCATAAGGCGGATGCGTGCAAATAAAATCTATGCTATTGTCCTTTATAAAATCAAGATGCCTAGCATCTCCCTTGCGTATTTCCACCCTGCCATCTGCACCCTCATATTCAAAAGCTATTTTTTCTTGGCAACGCTCAATAGCAATGTCATTTACATCAATGCCAATAATATTCCTATTGAGGAGCTTCGCTTCTACAAGGGTTGTGCCACCGCCAGCAAACTGATCCAAGACCCAATCACCCGCCTGTGAATATCTCAGTATGAGATTGCGAGGAATATACGGCGACCAATTACCGCGCCATTTTGCATCATGTGTAGCCCAGTCACCTCTTTTAGGAAAAGACCAATGCGTTGTCATTTCCAGTTCAAAATCATCAGGCGCCCATTTTTTTATTACTTTGCTCATACAAAAAGCTCCTGCATAATGCCGTTTTCCATGTCAGAAATATTGTATATATGTTCTAGTACATCAAAAGTTTCTTCTAAGTTATGCTTGGCAGATTGCCAGCCTATTCCATCTGTAAACCAAACAAATTCCACCTGCGGCAAATCCTTTGCTTCCAATGTGATCGTCTTATAGCTGCGCGCCGTTTCATTCAGCTTGCTTCCACCAGATTTGTAGAAATTAGTTTCTATTAGGTAGAGCCTATTCGCTGTTTTTATGACAAAATCAAAACGTTTTTCTGTTTTGCCTTGATTCGATATAGCAGATAAATCTATCCCCCAATTATTTCTAATCTCTGAAATGTACATCTCCTTGAAATAATCCTTATTCCTAACAAAACCAGCCTTGCGTATAAATTTTTCTACTAAATCTTCCATCAAGTGACCGCCTCTATTTTTACGGGCATTTGAATCAAGACCTGTTTCCACGCCAGTAACATAATCAATCAAATTGCTGATGATATGATTTTGCAAAAGCTCAAATAAGCCTGTCTGCTCCATGAAATAAGCATAGTGCTCTAAAGTATCTTTTTGATTAATAATATTTCTTACATTAGAGAAGTTGTATCTATAGCTTTCTTTTTCATCCTGACACAAAATTTCATTTTGTCTTACTGCTAATAAAATGGGTATACAAGAAAGTATTTCAGGATATTTATTCGCCAAATTCATAAAGTCTGATTTTATATTTCTTGATCCAAGCAGACTGTTAAGTATATTTAGCTCAACCTTGATAGCTTCTACGTTAGCATATATTTTAGGAAAATCTGCATAATAGCTATAATCAGCTATGCTTTCTCTAAAGGAGTACAGCCATGCTTGAAAATTTCTTTTTGACATCTTTATTATCTCCCATCAAAAATTACTGATTAGAAGTTCGCTGATTTTGCCTCTAGCCGTTCCCTTGCTGTTAATCATGCGTCCTGCCTTGACTCTCCTTATATTGAATCCTGCGTATAAATCATCAAAAAAATTATCATTTTCATCAATATTTTTTGGGTCAGAATTGCTAATCACAATTTTCGTGCCTTTTTCTGACATCAATCTAGCAAATTCAGACAAATTTCGCTGTTCATTATCATCAAAATCATTTTCAGTATATGATATAAAAGCCGCTGTCTGCGTCAGCGGTCTATATGGCGGATCACAATATACAAAAGTATCCTTATCTATATGCTTTGCCAAGCTATCATAACTACCACAGGAAATCGTCACGCCCTGCAAACATTTCGATACAATGCTAAGATTTTCCGCATCACAGATAACAGGCTTTTTATATTTTCCCATAGGCACATTATATAGACCGCTTTTGTTCACCCTGTACAAACCATTAAAACAAGTTTTGTTTAAAAAAATCAGCAAAGCTGCCTTCTCTAAATTGCAATCGCTGTTATAATCTACCTTAAGCTGATTAAATCTACTTCTCTTAGCTAGATAGTATTTCTTGCGTTGTTCAAACTCACTATCAAAATCAAGAGAAGTATATTCTTCTTGAAATTTAGCCAATAAACCTAGCAGATCATCAATCTGGTCTCTAACTACTGTATATGTACATATCAAATCTTTGTTCACATCATTGATATAGATTTCATCGAATTTATGTTTATTTAATATATCAAAAAAAACTGCACCACCGCCAATAAATGGTTCAACATATTTATTTACTCCATCCAATTGGTACAATTTCTCTATTTCTCCTAAAAGCTGCGTCTTGCCGCCTGCCCATTTTAAAAAAGGCTTTACCGTTGTAGACATATATCCTCCTGAAAAACTGTATCATGTGGTAAATGCTACCTTAATCTTCATATCTTGAATCAATATTCTGCAAAAAACCGCTGTAATTCTCCTGGCTTGTCTGTCACCATAAGTCCAAGCTGGAGGATGATTCTCGCTTTTGCTGGAGAAAGCGTATCGCCGTTGATAAAGCCAGCTTCTGTCCATGCAGCAAGCCCTGCCTCTACTGCACCAGAATAAGTCCTGCTGCTTCTTACTACGGCGATGCCCTGTCTCGCTGCTTCCAGCAATACCGATTCGCTTGCCTTGTGGATGCTGCCCATGCCTGTGCCAGCATAGACAATTCCTTTTGCGCCCCTGGCTATGGCAGCTTCAGCCAGCTCACTGCTTTCCCCGGCATAACTGTAAAGAATAAAGACCTTCGGCAATACGGTATCTATCTTTACAATAAACTGACTATTTACGGTATGCCTTCTTGCTGCCTGCGCATAAAGCCTTGGCTCTCCCCCTGCGATAATCCCTAGCTTCATACCATTGGGGGCGGCAAAGGTGGCAAGATTTTCCGTATTGCTCTTGACCACATCACGAGCACTAAAAATATCATCATTCATGGCAACCATTACGCCCCTGTCCATGGAGTTTGGCGATGCTGCCAGCTTGACCGCATTGTAGAGATTTGCTGGTCCATCAGCGCTGATAGCCGTGGCAGGACGCATCGCTCCCGTCAGGACAATCGGCTTGGCGCTATGCACCGTAAGATGCAGGAAATAGGCTGTCTCCTCCATGGTGTCCGTGCCATGTGTAATCACAATGCCATCAACATTATCCTGTGCCAAAAGCTCATTGCAGCGTACCGCCAGCTTCAGCATGATTTCCTCCGTCATATCCTTGCTGTCAATGCTGGCAATTTCCTCCGCTTCTATGTCAGCTACCTGTCTTAGGGCAGGTACTGCCGCCAGCAATACATCGACACCCAAGGCTCCAGCCTGATAGCCGGTCATCTGCGTGTCAGAGTCGCCTGTCCCAGCAATAGTACCGCCTGTCGCTAGGACAACGATGTGCGGCAATCCATGACAATTATCCATGTTCAATGCAAATCCCCTTTCTCACACTGGAAATAATCTTCTGCAATTTTATCCAACTGTCCTGCCTTACTTTTTGTCCTCTGCCAGCAGATTATCTGACCATTCTTTTTCCCTAAAGCCAATCAGCACGGCATCATCCGTAATAACCAGCGGTCTTTTTACCAGCATGCCGTCGCTGGCGAGCAGTTCATATTGCTCATCAATAGTCATTGCTGACAGCTTGTCTTTCAATCCTAATTGCCTATATTTCAAGCCACTGGTATTGAAAAACTTCTTTATGGGCAGATTGCTCTGTTCGTGCCACTTCTTAAGCTCTGCGGCATGAGGATTATCGTTCTTTATATCACGCATCGGCACGTCAATGCCATGAGCAGCCAGCCATTGCTGCGCCTTTTTGCATGTTGAACAGGACGGATAAGCTAAAAATAACACTTTTTTCACAATTCACACCTCGTTGGGAGTATAACGCTCCCCCTAAATAAGCCTCATTCTATTGTATTCTATCACACATACTGTATTTTTGCTAGACAGGCTATAGATACAGCATTGCCAATTATGCTACGGCAGATAATGATAAAATTTTTTCCTGCTAAATATAAAATACCCGGTAACTATGACGGCGAGTATTTCTGCTATGACAATGGAAAGCCAGATGCCGTCTGCTCCCAGCCAAAGTGGAAGCAAAAGCACGCAGGATGTTTCAAAAACCAAGGTACGCAGAAAGGAAATAGCCGCCGAAATTATGCCATTATTCAATGCCGTAAAAAGAGCTGAACCAAAAATATTTATGCCCATAAAGAGAAACGCCAGCATATACACCCGAAAGCCGTAGACCGCCAATGACAGTAGCTCCTCGTCATAGCCGACGAAAATATACAAAAGCGGCTCTGCGGCACATTCTGAAATCATTGTTATAATGATGCCGCCTGCCATCATCAGAAGAATGCTCTTGGCAAAAAGATTCTTCAGCTCGCCCCAATTTTTTGCTCCATATTGAAAGCTGATTAGCGGTGCACTGCTAGAGGCATATCCCAAAAATATCGCCATAAAAATAAAATCAACGTACATGATAGCGCCGTAGGCTGCAACGCCATCCTCGCCAGCAAAAGCCAAAAGCTGGCGGTTATAAAGCATACTAACGACAGAACCAGAAAGCACCGATACCATTTCTGACGAGCCGTTGCTAAATGCCTTGGCGATAACAGGCATGTACAAAGGCGTTGTGCCTAGCCTTAACATGCTGGTATTTTTCCTGGCAAAATACGCCAAAGGCAGAACGCCGCCAACCATCTGCCCCAGCACTGTTGCCAAGGCTGCTCCTGGCAGTCCCCATTCCCAAACGGCAATAAACAAAAAATCGCACACAGCATTGGTGACACCAGCAAGAATAGAGACTCGCAAACTTAAATCTGGCTTGCCAGCGGATATAAAGAAGCTCTGAAAACTATTCTGCCAAACATAAAAAACCTGGCCTGCCAAAATGATTTTGCCATAAACAATAGAAGGCTCACGCAGCTGCTCGCTTGCACCCAGAACATCCACAATCTGCGGCGTAAAGAAAAAGCCGCCTGCTGAAAGCAAAACACCTATAACGGTCGAAACATAAACCAATAAGGAAAAATATTGATTGGCAAGCAGATTTTTGCCTTGCCCCAATTTTTTCGAAATCAGTGCATTGCCGCCATTGCCGATCATAAAGCCGACAGCGACAGCCACAAGGTCGACAGGCATAACGAAATTTACAGCCGCAAAAGGCAGCTTGCCTATATAATTTGATACAAAAAAGCCGTCAATAACACCATATATTGATGTACAAATCATCATCAAGACAGGCGAAATGACAAAGCGCAAAAGTCGCTTGTAGGTAAAATGACCAGATAATTGCAAACTCATTTTTCACCTCATATCTATCTTGCTAAGTTTTCTTTCAATAAAGCATTAAATTTTCTATTAAGCTCCAAGAATATCCTTTTTTCCTCGTTGCCCATGCCAGCAAAAGCCTCATTCTCCGCACGCATGACAGGCAAAACAATTCTGTCGGCAAATTCACGCCCTTCATTGGTTAGGTATATTCCCTGTTCCCTGCCTTTTGAAGCACGAAGGATAACTTTTTGTTCTGCACAAAGCTTCCTGACCGCAGAGTTGATTGTCTGGCGGGGCAAAAAATAAAAGTTAGCAATCTCCTTTTGGCTGCATCCCTCGCCCAAGGCATAAACAGAGTAAAGAATGATAAATACCGTATCAGATATGCCATGCTTGGCGGACACGCTGTGATATATATCATCCAGTTCCTTATAAAGCCTGTTAAACTCCCTTATCTCTTGACACTGCACTACCTCCACGCCAAATCTCTCCTTTCTTGCATAACAATTTATCTGCTATCCATGTACGCAAATCCGAAATCGGACTTACGGCATACAATTAGATATTTTAATCCATTTTCGGATTATAGTCAAATAAATCCTAAATTTTACAAAGGCTTATCTCCCCCAAGAGCAAAGAACCTTCGCAGCCGTTAGCGTGAAGCAATATATAAGGCTCACGCTTGCAGCACACAAAAACCCCATTGCAAAAAATAGTAGCATTTTCCTGCAACGGGGTTATAATAACAAATAGCATTTATTATTTTATCTTTAATCTATCTTTCAAGGAAGGACAAGGTGATTTGACTTATGGATATAAGCATACTTCTTATCGAGCAGATTGCTCAGCTTTTTATTATGATTTTCATGGGTTATCTGATTGTCAAAATGGGGCTGCTCAAAGACTCTGACAGCAAGGTTTTGTCAAAAATCGTTCTCTATCTGATTGTGCCCTGCGTGATTATCAACGCCTTTCAAGTTGATTACACTCCCGATACCATCAATGGGCTGCTGCTTGCCCTAAAAGCATCCATCCTGACGCAGGTGCTTCTGCTCGTTGCCATCTCGGTATTCAGCAGGCTTTTGCATCTCAATGAGGTAGAAATTGCCTCCGTATACTACTCCAATTCAGGCAATCTCATTGTCCCCATCGTGACCTTTATCCTCGGCCAGGAGTGGGTATTGTACGGTTGCGTTTTTATGAGCGTGCAGATTATCTTTATTTGGACGCACGGCAAAAAAATTCTCAGCCGTGATAACTCCTATGATTGGAAAAAAATTCTCCTGAATATAAATATGATTTCTATTTTTATCGGCATCGCACTTTTTCTTACAGGAATCCGTCTGCCCATGCTCATCAACAGTACACTCAGCTCCGTTGGCAGCATGATCGGCCCTGCCAGCATGATCGTTGCAGGGATGCTGTTTGCTGGCATGAACCTCAAGCAGGTTTTTGCTGACCAAAAAGTTTATTTTGTATCCTTGCTGCGCTTGCTTGCCGTGCCGCTGCTGTCTCTTGCCATACTAAAATTCTGTCCTCTCTCCCTGCCAACTGCCGACAGCAACAAAATATTGCTTATTGTCTTTTTGGCCCTTATCACGCCATCTGCCTCTGCTGTTACGCAAATGTGCCAAGTCTATGATAATGATTCGCAATATGCCAGTGCCATCAATGTCATGACGACGCTTTTTGCTATCATCACCATGCCGCTCATGGTCATTTTATTTGAATCAATTATTTAGCTCTCCCCTGCTGCATCCACGCTCCATCCGCTTCATACAAGCAAACGTGTATACAAATTACACCAAGTATAGCTTTTCTACTTCCCGACAATAGCTATCTCCATCCATCAGCGGCGATGTCTGCAGCATATGGCGCAGATTCTTGTGCAGGAACGTGAGAATATCCATATTTTGTGCCAGCATGACAGTCCTCTCCATATAGCCTGCATCATCTGCCGCTGCCAATTCTGCCAACCCCAAATTGCTTAAAAAGCTCAGTCCAAATCTTGTGCCATGCCTGCTGCCGTATTTTGTGACCACAGGCACGCCCATCATCAGTGCCTCGACTGTCGTAAGACCGCCAGCATACGGAAAGGTATCAAGGGCAATATCCACCCGACAATAGCATTCCAGATAATCGGCTGAAAAGCCTTGAAAATCCACACGCTCTACAGGAAATCCCAACCTGTGCAGTCTTTTTAGCGTCCATTCCCTGCCCTCGTCACTATCAAACAGCTTGTGCTTGAGCAAAAGCCTGCTATTTGGCACACGCTGAAGAATATCCCTCCACAGCTCCAGCATGGCATCCGTCACCTTGCTGAAATTATTAAAGCAGCCAAAGGTTATATAGCCATTTTTTAGGCATGGCGGCTCATCAGCAGGCCTTGGATATGGCCTCCACATGCTGTAGCAAAAATGCGTCTTGGGCAGCATCAAAAGCGGTTCAAAAAATTCCGCATGTCTATATGCATGGCCATGCTTTTCTGCCTGGCAGCAACAGTGCCTATCTGACAAAAAGCCGTCAATCTCCATGCCCAGGCTGTTAAAATACCCTATGCCTGACAGGATTTTCGGTGCTGGCCTATAGGGTAGTATCGGCAGACGGTTATTTCTCGTGTGTCCTGATAAATCGACCAAAACATCAATCTCATCTGCTGCCATCATTTCAGCCGCTTCCTGATAGGACAGCTTGCTGATTCTGCGTACCTCATCCGCCCAGCCAAAGATATGTGCCGATATATCATCCTCTGTCTCGCCCGCATTATAAATATATATGGAAAATTTCTCCCTATCACAAAACTCTAGCAAAGGGCGTATAAAGTACGCCACAGGATGACAGACAAAATCAGCCGAAAGATAGCCAATCCGCAGCTTTTCATGCCCATAATTGCCATTATGCCGCAGTTTCAGTGGCTCTATATCTTCCAGCAGGGCCCTGTAGCCAGCATAAAGTTCCTGCCATCTAGCTGCAGAAAAATTTTCGCAGTAATTTGCCGCAAAAATAGCATTGCTGTATTCATTGCATTTAGTTGCAAAATCCTGCTCATAACCAGCAGACAGCAAAATATAATCAACCGCTGCTTCTGTTTCGCCCAGCATCACGCATACAGCCCCCAAAAGACTCCAAGCCGTCGCTAATACATCCTTTTCACCATTTCCTAGCTGCTCCTCTATCCTGAGCAATTCCTGCAATATTTCCATTTCCTGCACATAGCGTCCCGTATCACGAAAAACATATGCTTTGAGCAGCAAAAACCTGCCATAAACTATGCCGCTTGCCAAAAATTCATCTGCCATAGCTAAAGCCTTGTCATAATCCTTCGCCTTGTACGCTGCCAATGCCTCACCATATATCTCTGCCAAATTTGCCACACAAACCTCTCCCATCCGCCCAGCCAATTTAGATGCCATAACTCTATGTATAAATTATAGCATTCATCACATATAATTGAAAGTTGCTTATCAGTTCAAATACCAATCCATGCTTTCAACGCATGGATTTTTTATCGCAAGCTGCGTAGATAGTCCTTGATTTCAGGGCTAATCCTGTAGCTTTCGACAGCCTTTTGGATTGCCTTGCGCCGTGTCCATTCATCCAGCTTCTCCTTGGACATATACGGCAATGCAGCATCATATTGTTTGGCAAGCGCCGTGGCAAAATACCAGGCAGCCATCATGCGCACGTAATATTCATCTGTCTGTATAGCTGCTACCTTGGCTAGGTGTTCAGACTGAAATCCATCTGCATCCAGATAAAAAGACAGCAAAAAGCCTATTGCCAGCCGAACAGTATAGATTTTGCCACTCTGCAGCCACCTGTCAATATTTGCTGATAGCTCAGCCAAATGCTGGCACAAAATTTTGGGTCTTAGCATATCGCAGGTCGCCCAGTTGTCGATATAGGGCAGGAAGCGTTCCAGCTCCTCAATGCACATGCCGTAATCCTTCATCTGCATGACAATTAGTCCATGCAGGTTATTTTCCTCATAGTAACTGTGCGGCAGCCGGTGCACAAAATCTGCCTTTTCTGCCTCAGTCAATGACTTGGCAAATTTTCGCAATACCGGCATACGAATACCAATGATTTTTTCTTTGGCAAGCGTCGGCAAAAGACGGCTATGAAAATCCCTGTAACCTAAATCCTGCAGTGCAAGCAATCTTTCTTGAATACTTTGCTCCAATTTTTATCCACATCCCTTGTTATTCTATTAATAAATATGTCATTCCTCTACCCGTATCAGATTGCTGATATATGGTCTTTTGCCAGAAAGTACATCATCATAAAAATTTTGCTTCCAGTCTATATAAGCAATGCTTTCTTTCAGCTTTTTGACTTCATCACAGAGCTGTGCTTGCTTTTTGTCTAGAAGCTGTTTGCGGGTCATGATGGTTGATGGGCCGGCCAGACACAAATCAAGATAATCTTTCATTTCCTGAATACTCATGCCGCATTTTTTCAGGCATTGCAAATCCTTAATCCACTTAACATCCCTTTCGTCAAAAATGCGGCGATTATTTTTATCTCGTTTAACATGCGGTACCAATCCCTCATTGCAGTAGAATTTGAGCGTCTGATACGTTATATCCAGCTCACGGCAAACCTGCATCATGGTATACATAAATATTTCCCCTCTCATCGTATAGTATAAAATAAAATTTAATTCTTGACCGATAGTAACTACCGTAAAATATAATAATTTACGGCAATTATAACACAAGACGATGAAAAAGGAGTGAGTATCAGCGCAAGTCAACCAATATGAAAAATGAAAGGATGATTCTACTATGAAAAAATTGTTATTTTTGCTTTTAAGCCTTGCATTTACCCTCAGCCTTACTGCTTGCGGCAGTGCTGGCACTAAAACTTCTGCCCCCGCTGCATCAGACAGGACTGAGGCGCAGGCTGCCGCTCCAAGCGATGCCAAGGCTGGTAAAATCTTGGTAGTTTACTACTCTGCTTCCGGCAATACCGAACGCGTCGCCAAGGATATTGCCAAGACCACGGGCGCAGATTTATTTGCAATAGTACCAGCCGACCCATACACCAAAGAGGATTTGAATTATCGAAATGAGGACAGCCGTGTAAACAAGGAACACGAGGACGAATCTCTGCGCAATATAGCCCTTACGACTACCGAAGTGAAGGATTGGGATTCCTATGACACCGTATTCATCGGCTATCCAATCTGGTGGCATATTGCCGCCTGGCCTGTGGATGGATTTGTAAAAGCCAATGACTTCAGCGGCAAGACTGTCATTCCATTTGCTACCTCTACCTCTTCCGGCATGGAAGAAAGCGGCTCTCTGCTTGCCAAAATGGCGAGAAGCGGCAATTGGCAGGCAGGCGAGCGCTTTGCCTCCAATGCTTCCTCTGCCGAGGTAGAGAAATGGGTCAAGAGCTTAGGCTTCTAATTTTGCTTAATTGACCCTGTTTCGTACCAAGGACATGAATATTGCTGCTATGCTGATGCAGCCAAATACCATGAATGCTATCTGAATAGCGCCGAGGAGCTGGACATTGTCATCTCCCGTCAGTGAGTGTACTTGGCACAGCGAGATAATCATCGTCACCACCGCCATGGAAGTGGACTGACCCATGAGCCGCATGGTGGCTAGGAGCGAGGAAGCTGTTCCATAGTAACGCTTTTCCACTGCGCCCATGATGGCATTATTATTGGGCGAGGAAAACAGGGCGAAGCCAAGGCCAATCCACATCAAGAGCAGTCCTGCCACCCATATCGGTGTTTCCTCTGCCAAAAAGGACATGCCCCAAAGGCCGGATGCCGTTATCGTCATGCCGACAGAAGCCACCAATCCTGGCTGGATCTTATCTGACAGAGCGCCTGCCTTTGGCGAAAGCGAAGCCATGACCACAGGCTGCAAAAGGATAATCATGCCAGCCATTGAGGCGCTGAATCCCATGATAACCTGCAGATACAGCGATATGAGGAAGCTGAGGGCAAAGGTCGAGCTGTAGTGGAGCATGGCGGCCAGATTGCTAAAGGTAAAGACTGGGTTCTTGTGAAATAATTTTACATCAAGGCAAGGGTGCGGTGTCTTTGACTCTATATACCAGAATGTCAGAAGCCCTATGATACCGGCAGACAGCAGGATAAGCCCGTAGCTTCCCTCGGTTATTTTGGACAGACCGCACAGCCACAAAGGAGCAGCCAGCAGATAGCACAGGCTGCCCTTTTTGTCTAGTGCTGCTCCCTTATCGCCGTACCACTCATTCTTGATGTCTTTCATCAGATAAATGCCAATCAGCACCACCAACCCTGTAATAAGGAAAATGTTGCGCCAACTGAAATACTGGCACAGAAAGCCGCAGATGACAGGGCCTAGCGAAAGACCGCTATATGTAGACGCTGCCGAATAGCCGATGACCCTGCCTCTCTCGCTTGCCTTGTGCGAGGATACCAAAAGCGCCATGCCTGGACCGAAAATCAAAGACATCACGCTGCCCTGAATAAACCGCAGGATATTCAGCATATCCACAGACATCGCACAAGCTCCTAAAAGGAAAGTAAGTGCAAAGAGCCAGAGTCCTAGATTGTAGACACGCCGCCTGCCGTATATATCTGCCAGCTTGCCCGTAGGCAGAATAAACATCGCCGAGCCTAGCAAAAAACCAAAGACTACCCAGCTAAGCTCGCCTGCGCCCGCACCAAATTCCTGTGCTAGGGACGGTATGGCGACATTGATGCCAGAGCTGGCAAAAGGTCCGATAAATGAAGTAATCATAACTGCCAAAAACAATTTTCGAGCAGCAGACTTATCCAGTATGCCAGCGTTATCCATCTGCATTTCTTTTTGCATTACAACCAACCACCTTCAACGTATTTATTTTCATACACAGCGTGACAAAAACAAACAGCAACTAAAAAACATTCCTCTCTAATGCATTTATTTTACACTAGAAAGGAATGTTTTGTCATATTATTTATTATTCGCTGCCAGTCACAGACAATCCTGCAGCTTATTTAGACTGAGAAGCGAGAACCTCTACAGCCTTGTCCAATGCTGCCTGAACGCCATCCGGCTTCTTGCCGCCAGCCTGTGCCATATCAGGACGGCCGCCGCCGCCGCCGCCAACCAACTGGGCGGCTTCCTTGATAACCTTGCCTGCATGAGCGCCAGCAGCTACAGCAGCCTTGGAAGCCTTGACTACCAAGCTTACCTTGCCATCATTGACAGCAGCCAAAACTACTACGCCAGTGTCCAGCTTGTCACAGGACATATCTGCCATATCACGAAGGTCATCCATGCTCTGAGCATCTACCTTGGCAGCAATTACCTGGAAAGCACCTGCAGTCTTGACGCTGTCAGAAAGTGCCGCTGCATCAGCCTTTGCCTTCTCAGCGCGGATAGCATTAATCTCCTGCTGCATTTCCTTATTCTGAGCCAAAACGCTGTCCACATGGCATAAAAGCTCATCCTCACGGCACTTCAGCTTGTCGGCAGCTTCCTTTACTACAGACATCTTGCCGAAAGCATAGTCCAAGGCAGCCTTGCCGGTAATCGCCTCTATACGACGCACGCCGGCAGCCACGCCAGTCTCGCTGATAATCTTGAACAGTCCGATCTGACCTACATTCTGCACATGAGAGCCGCCGCACAGCTCCATGGAGAAGCCCGGCACGCTGACAACCCGTACCACATCGCCATACTTCTCGCCGAAGAGAGCCATAGCGCCCTTGCCAGTAGCCTCGTCCTTGGACATATGCTCGATTATTACGTCAGTGCCCTTGAGAATCTCCTGATTTACCAGCTCCTCTACATCAGCCAACTGCTGGGCAGATACAGGCTCGAAATTGGTAAAGTCAAAGCGCAGGCGGTCTGCATTGACAGAAGAACCAGCCTGATTTACCTGATCGCCTACCACTCTCTTTAACGCAGCCTGCAAAAGATGAGTCGCAGTATGATTGCGGGCAGAAGCCAGCTTGTTTGCCTCATCGAGCTGAATCTCAACCGTCTCGCCCTTCTTAAGCTGGCCTTCCTCGACATAGCACTCATGATATACGGTGCCATCAGGCAGCTTCTTGGCGTTGACAGCCTGCAGGCGTCCAAACTCGCTGACAAGAACGCCCTTGTCGCCTACCTGTCCGCCGCCCTCGGCATAGAATGGCGTAGCATCGAGAATGATGCCAGCCTCGTCACCGTCATGCAGCTCATCCACCAGTTCGCCATCCTTCCAGATAGCCACAACCTTGGCAGATTTTGCCTCTGGGTCGAGCTTGAGGGCTGCCGTATCGATGCCCTGCAAATCAGGAATGGCATAGCGCTCATTTTCGGCACGGGCAGCACGGGCGCGGTCACGCTGTGCCTGCATCTCCTTGTCAAATGCTTCTTTGTCAAGCTCCATGCCATGCTCGTGGAGAATCTCCTCCGTCAGCTCCCAAGGGAAGCCAAAGGTATCATAGAGCTTGAAGCCAAGCTCGCCAGAGAGAACCTTGCTGTCGGCAGCCTTGGTGTCCTTGATGTAGCCATCGAGAAGCTCGATGCCCTGCTCCAAGGTGGCAGAGAAGCGATCCTCCTCAAGGGCAATAACCTTCTTGATATAATCCTTCTTCTGTGCCAAAGCACCAAAATCACTGGCATCCTTGTAGATTTCATATACGGCGTCCACAGCACCCTCTAGGAACTTGTCCTTGATGCCCAGCATACGGCCATGACGTATAGCACGGCGCAGAATACGGCGCAGTACATAGCCTCTGCCCTCATTGGACGGCAAAATGCCATCCATAATCATGATGGTCATAGAACGGGCATGGTCAGCAATAACCTTTAGGGAAATATCTGTTTCTTCGCTTGCACCATAGGCAACGCCGGAAACCTTGACTGCATACTCAATGATAGGGAACAAAAGGTCAGTCTCAAAGTTGTTGCTTACGCCCTGAACTACGGAAGCGATGCGCTCCAGACCCATGCCGGTATCAATGTTCTTGTGCTCAAGGTCATTGTAGGTGCCTTCCTCGGTTCTATCGAACTGGGTAAATACATTGTTCCAGATTTCCAAATAGCGGTCGCAGTCACAGCCTACGCCGCAGGTAGGGCTGCCGCAGCCTCTTTCCTCGCCAAGGTCAATGAAAATCTCGGTATCCGGACCGCATGGCCCAGGTCCGATTTCCCAGAAATTATCCTCCAGCTTTACCAGATGATCAGGATTGAAGCCAGGCTGTGCCTTCCAAAGAGCCTCAGCCTCAGTATCCTTTGGATAAATGGATGCCCACAGCTTGTCCTTCGGCAGCTCCAAGACTTCGGTTAAGAACTCCCAAGACCAAGGAATAGCTTCCTTCTTGAAATAATCACCAAAGGAGAAGTTGCCCAGCATCTCGAAATAGGTCTGATGGCGGGCAGTACGGCCTACGTTCTCAATATCACCGGTACGCACGCAGCGCTGGCTGGTGGTAATGCGTCCGCGAGGCGGCTTTACCTTGCCCGTAAAATATGCCTTAAACGGCGCCATGCCGGCACCAATCATCAACAAAGTAGGATCATTCTCCGGAATCAGAGAAGCACTTGGCAATCTAAGATGGCCTTTCTTTTCAGCAAAGAACTGAAGATATGCCTCTCTCAATTCATTACCTGACATTTTCTTCAAAACACTCTACCCCCAAATATAAGGATTTTCTAAAAATACATTTTAACCATGTTATTATAGCATATATTGCCTTACTTGCACAAAAATTTTAATTTTACATAGCAAAATTTTAGCAAAAATAAGTATATGTACAAACTAATGACAAATACATGATAAACCGCTATAATATTCGTATAACAAATGTGTGAAAAAGGAGCGTGTGTGATGCATATTCCCGAAAATTATCTCAGCCCTAGCACCTGCGGCGTGCTGGCTGCAGCCATGGCACCTGTCTGGTATCTATCCGTTCAGAAGATAAAGAAAGCCGTACCTGCCGACAAAATGCCCCTCTTGGGCATCGCTGCCGCCTTTTCCTTTGTGGTCATGATGTTCAATATCCCTCTGCCGGGCGGTACGACCGGCCATGCCGTAGGTGGTACTTTGGCAGCTATCATGCTGGGGCCATGGGGAGCGTGCCTTGCTATTAGCACCACGCTCTTAGTACAAGCGCTTTTCTTTGGCGATGGCGGTATCTTGGCACTAGGAGCCAATTGCTTCAACATGGCATTTATCCTGCCAATGATTGGCTATGGCGTATACAAGCTCTTGCACAGGCATATCCCTGATTCGCTAGCGGCAGCTATCGGCGGCTATGCCGGCATCAATGCCGCAGCCTTTGCCGCCGCTGTCGAGTTTGGCTTGCAGCCCATGTTGTTTGCCAACGAGCTAGGACAGGCTCTATATTGTCCATATCCCCTGTCTATTTCCATTCCTGCTATGATGGCAGGGCATCTAACCATTTTCGGGCTTGCTGAAGCAATCTTTACAGGCGGCATGGTGGCATTTATTACCAAAACAACCTCTCAAGCAACAGCTAACAGTACGAATATTTATTCTCAAGGCATTGCTTCTAGGAAAAAGTTCGCCACTCCTCTCTATGCACTGCTTATTGCTATGATTGTCCTAACTCCTTTGGGGCTTTTTGCAGAGGGCACTGCCTGGGGCGAGTGGGCGCCAGAAGAAATCGCCGCTCTTGCAGAGAGCGGCTCGCCTCTAGGCTACACACCTGCCGGTTTGCTGGATGGCTTTAATCTCGATGTACTTTTTCCTGACTATGCTGTCAGCGGCCTGCCGGAAATTTATGGCTACATACTCTCTGCCGTCATGGGTACAGCCGTACTGATACTGGTTTTCAAGCTCATGTCAGCCGCCGTGGCAAAATAAAATACCAACAATAATTTGTATAAGAATATTCCCCTGTCATTGCGGCAGGGGAAATTTAAAATGGTGTCAAATATGAATTTACCTGAATGGATAAAAGCAGAACAAGAATATACCCCCTCTCATGATAAAGAGTATTTTCTCGCAAGGTCGCTCTTGAAAATAGCCGGAATTTTAAGCCGTTACAAAATTAGCTCCCAGACAGAGATACACGGCTGGCTGAAGCCATCGCCTATGGCAGCCATGCTCGCATGGCTTTTTACTATCATTCTGTGTGCTCTCAGCCACCACGGCATTTTGCTCCATAGCATCTGCTGTCTTTTGCTGTGCCTGATGTGCCTTTATCAAGGACAGACTGTGTGGAAGATTCTCAAGCCTGCTATTTTGCTGGCGGTCTTTACATTTCTGCTCATTCTCCCTGCCATGCTCATGGGCAGCAATCCGCTCTTGACGCTTCTGCCGTACAAGTGCTTCATTTCTTTGCTGGCCACAGGCATATTTATCCACAGCTATACCTTTCGTCAAATCACCTGCACGCTAAGCTGGCTGCATCTTCCCCAAATATTTATCTTTATTTTGGACACTACTCTCAGATATATTTACCTGCTGGGCGGCATTGCCCAAGACTCTCTCACCTCGCTCCGCCTGCGCTCCATCGGGCGCAATCCGCACAAATTCCATATCACGATAAATATTCTCGGTACGGTTTACCTAAAATCCCAGCAGATGTCCACTGAGATGTATCAGTCCATGGTTTGCCGTGGATTCACAGGCAAATATCCCCACAGACACCAGCAGCCATTTTGCCTAGCGGATATTCTCCCTGCAACAATATGCATCATGCTGGCAATGCTGTATATCTATCTACCAAATAATTAAAAACAAAGGATGTATTGCTATGTTACCTATAATCGCATTAAAAAATATCACTCTCGGCTATGAATCGACCACATCTGTTCTGCATGATTTTAGTTGTGAAATCTATGCCGGAGAAACCATTCACCTCACAGGCGACAACGGCTGCGGCAAAACCACACTTCTCAAGCTCCTCAACGGGCTTATCCAGCCACAGAAAGGAGAATATATATTTCAGGGCACGGAAATAACGTCAGAGCTTCTCAGCCAGCAAAACGTTGCCAAATCCTTCCATCAAAAAATCGGCTATCTGTGGCAAAAGCCGGAAGCCCAGCTTTTTTGCAGCAGCGTAGAAGAAGAGCTTGCCTTTGCTCCCTTGCAAATGGGTCTTTCCCTAGCGGAAATCCAAAAGCGCGTGCAAGATACGCTGGAGCTTCTAGGCATAGCGCATCTTAGCCAGCGCACTCCCTATACCCTCAGCGGCGGCGAACAAAAAAAGGTCGCCATAGGCTCTCTTCTCACGATGAATCCGCAAATTTGGATTCTCGATGAGCCTATGAACGACCTCGACCGCCAGTCTCAAAGCTGGCTCATTGACTTCCTGAGCAGCCTGAAAAAGTCTGGTAAAACCATTATCTTTACCTCGCACAATGAAGAACTCAACAAGCTGGCTGATAGAAGTATTGCATTATAGTTATGTGTTATTTTGGCACAAAATTCAAACAATGATTTCTCGATTTTCCAAACAGGAATCTGCCTATTTCTCCATAATGTAATTTATTAGTGATATTCCATTTCTAATAACTGTTTGTTCCTTGATAATTCTATATCCTCGATGTTCAAAGAATGATCTGGCAGTAATAGACGAATGGGTGGTAATCTTCCTTCCGCTCACCGAATATTCCAGTTCATCACAAATTGCAGATGCAATTCCTTCACCTCCAATAAAAAAATACCTCGACTGCAATACTATTGTACCACAATCGAGGCATAGACTTACACCTTAATAATAAATAAACAAGCCAATATTCACAAATTTTCCAGCAACTTGATTTCGTTTTTCATAATATACTCTAGGCAACGTGGCGGGCAGCCATTGACTAGATACTCGAAGGCTATTTCCATAGCCCTCCTGCCCTGCCTATATGGATGCTGGTAGATCACTGCCTTGATGATGCCGTTTTTCATCATTTCTACCGTAGTAGGCACGCTGTCTACTGCCACGACCAAGGGCCGCTTTTCCTTGGGCAGCTCCATCACAGCACGACAGGCACCATATACGCCGCCTGCTGCTAGGTAAATAGCTGTAATCTCCTGGTGCTCTTGCAGCATCTCTTTTGTTTGATTAAAGGAACAAATCTCATCATCCTGATTTTCCACGGTTGCTGCAAGCCTAAATTCAGGCAATGTCTTCATGCGCTCGCAGAAACCTTCAAGACGTTCTTTATGGCCTGCTATCTGCCTGTTGCCAAGGACGATGCCAACATTCGCCGCCTCTCCTGTCATAGCTGCCAAAAGGGCGCAAGCCGTTATGCCACCATTTTTATAATCAGGCCCTACATAACATTGCCTTTGAGATCCAGCTATATCATTATTTATCGTAACAACAAATTTGCCATTTTGCACCAGCGCATCCAAGGCAAGCTGTACACGTTCATCATTAATGGGATTTATGATAATGGCATCTGCTTCGTCCTTGACGCTTTCAATAAGCTGGAGCTGTTTTTCTGCCACATAGCCCTTCATCGTGTAGAGCTGCATCTTTAGTCCGTATACGCTGTACATCTCCGCCGAGGTCCGCAAGCCTCTAATGACATCGTCAAAAAAAGGATTGCCTTCTGATGGCAGGATGACTGCCACCTTGGGCAGTTTTTTGCGAGCCGCCAGTGCCTTGCCGGCAGGGTTGGGAACGTAGCCAAGCTCCTTGGATACGCGCCGTATGTTGTCGGCGGTTTCTTGGCTGACCCTGCCCCTGCCATGCAGGACACGATCCACCGTTCCCCTCGAAACGCCGCATAGCTCGGCGATTTTTTGCATTGTTACCATTTTTATACCCTTTCCATCTCTTGTTAAAGACAAAAACGAAAAACCGCCTGATAGCGTGACTACGTGAGGCGGTTTTCATCTGCATTTACAAGGCAGAAAATATACCTGCCTAGGTTTTATTATAGCATTTATTTGTCAAAGCTCAAAAGATTATTTTTAGTATCTGATTCCCCTAATTGCAAATACGCAAAGACCGCCAATCAGAGAAAATGCCATTGCGACAAAGAATACGCTGGAAAAGCCAAAAAGAGAAATAACCGTTGCCGCAATGACAGGTGCTGCAGCCTGCGTCACAGTATTGCCGAGATTGTAGACACCGAGGAAAAAGGCTACTCTTTCCTTGTCAGGAATAACCTTTAGATTAAGCAAATTGTCCAAGGAGTTCCACAAGCCCATGCCGATGCCTGCACACAAAGCATAAACCACAATGCCTGTCATATCACGTAAAAGAAATAATGCTCCTGCTCCCAAAGCAAGAAACAGTACAGAAAAACTCACTGGCAGCTTCAGGACACCGAATTTGTCCGAGAGCGGTCCTGCAAAAAAGCCCATCAAGATGCCAAAAACCAGCATAATGGTATTTATGAGCTGGATAGCAGACTGCGTGCCATCGCCAAGCAGCAAGAAATCCGTCATAATGTACAGAATATAGCCTGTGATAGCAAAATTGCCAATGCCCTGACAGAGCTTGCCAATCAGGGCAAGGTAATAGTCACGTCCTACAGGCCATGCAGGGAATACCTTGCCGAGTCCACGCAAGGAAAAAGCTTTTTTCTCCGTGTCCTTCTTTTCCACAAGCTCATCCAAATTGCCTGGCTCACGGACGATAAGAACAGAGAGCAAAACGCCTACAAAGGCAATAATGCCGAAAACTACAAAGCCAAGCCTAAACTGCCCCAAAAACATCGCACCGATAACATTGAAGCCATTGTTGCCCAGTGCCATGCCCAAACCGCCATACGCTGATGACGCGGTTCCCTTTTTGTCATCAGCGGCAAAATCAAGCCATGCCACCATCGGGGCGACAATAAAGTTCAAGGCTGCCTGTCCTGCCATCCAAAAGGCAAGCAGCATCTCAATCCCCTGTGCAAATGATGCGCCTATCATCGTTAGCATAAAGACAAATGCACCGCCTACAATCCACGGCGCACGCTTGCCAAACCTTGACCTAGTTGAATCAGATAAGGCACCTGCCACCATGTTGGAAACGGCAGCTACAATCATGCCCATAGTCGAAAAAAGTGCCAAAAGGGCAATCTTGTTTTCTGCATCCAGCTCTTGAAGCATCGCAGGCAGAAACAGGCTTGCCATGACGATATAAGGTCCCAGCCAGCTTGCTGGCCCTATAATCAGCCCTGGAACCAGTCTTTTAATAGAAATAACTACTCTCTTACTCATAAAAACACCCCTATTAGTCTTGATTTTCTACCTTATAGTAATAAAATTCGGCATGCGAATCGTGCTGATGTGCGTCTACGCTGCCCATAAAATTGAATAACCCTGTAAATCCCCCGATTTCACCTGGCTCTCCATTGACACCCTCATCGGATAAATAGCTAACATCGATTTTTTCTATCCAAGCAGTCCATGTGGCATCACGTTCTCTGTAAAATACATTTGCTACGCCGTAGTCGTACTCTATCTTGATTTCTACAGGCGTATCTGCCAAAGGAACAGTGTCAAACTCAAAAACAATGCGTTCTCCCAGCTTGGCCTGCATAAGCGACAATACTTTGTGCTCTTCCCTGTCATCTAAAGTTATATGAGCGTAAAGCCAGTTATTTGAATCATAATACAACCCTATCCCTGCCGTTTCAGAATAATGATCTGGCTCAAAAGCCAGCTTTGCCTGCAGCGTATAACGAAATGCCGTTGCCCTGCTTGCCAAAATTGACGGCATATGCTGGGAAAACAGTGAATTAGCTCCCTTGATTTCCAAATGTCCAGCCTTGACCTGCACCCAGGAAGCATCCTGCCAATGGTACGGCGTCATCAGCTTTTTGGAGTAAGTGCCAGTCGCAAAATCATCAAATACATCATACCGCCCATTTTCTGCCTTTTGTGCATTGATAGGTGCTGGTATGTCCATCTTGGCAAGATTAGAGCCATCTGCCATCTGCAGCCAACCATCATCTGTCCAAACTACCTTCTGCAAAGCTGTTTCCCTGCCCAAGGGATTCAGCTTCGTATTCGGCAGAGGACGCGACATGAGATGCGCGATATACCATTCATGCTGTGGCGTTTCCACCAATGAGCCATGCCCTGCCTTTTGCATGACAGAGTGCGGATTGTACATTTCAAAATGCCCCGCATCGGGGTCACCCAGGGAAAACAAATGCCTTGGCGAAGACGTAATAATCGGCTCGCCTGATGGATGCGGCTCATACGGACCGAATATATCCGACGATCTACCCATCTCAATGCCATGTGCATAGCCTGTACCACCCGATGCTGCCAAAAGATAATACCATTTATCGTGCTTGTAAATCTGTGGCGCTTCCACGCAGCCGCGACTGGTAAAGCCGGTTGTCAGCCTGTGCCACCTTCCTTTGATGCCGCCATTTGCCAAGTCCGCCTCTGCCAACACCAAATGACCTGGTTTTTGATAGCCAACACGTGTTTCCCATTCCAAAACAGAAATATAATGCTTGCCACCCTCGTGATAAAGAGCTGGATCAAAACCTATTGATGTCATATATACAGGTTCTGACCACGGTCCTTGAATATTTTCTGTCCACATTACATAATTTTCTGCATTAAATTCACGCCCTGCCATATTCTGCATATGGGAAAACGCCAAATAGAATTTCTTCTCCTGCTCATCATAAGAAAGATGCGGCGCCCAAATGCCTGCTGGCGTATTGGTGCCACGAAGCTCCACTTCGCCCCTAGTAAGGGCATAACCAGCCAGCTCCCAGCTAACAAGATTTTTAGAATGAAAAATTTGAATTGCTGGTGTCCAGTGAAATGTAGACGTCGCAATGTAATAATCTTCACCTACACGAATAATGGACGGGTCAGGCGCCATGCCAGGAATAATCGGATTATGTATCATTTGCATAGTATAAACCTCCTAAAACACTCTCTTTTCCTGCATAATATCATGTGTTATAATTATATTCAAGACAAAACACGATTCCTGTTTCAATCATATGGTTTTAGGTAAGAATTGTAATGTTTTAGACGAGGTGATAGCTCTTGATGGAAAAACACGAAACAGTATTGACCAACCTGCCTTTGGGCATTCGCTTTTACGAATCATTTGTCAGTACTTCTGGCTACGTGCCTTTTCACTGGCACAACAGCATCGAGGTGCTCTATGTGCTCGAAGGCAGTCTGCAGCTGATTGTCAATGGCACATCGCACAGCTTGGGCGCAGGCGAATGTATCGCCATATCCTCAGGCCTCGTACACGATGTAGCCAACACCCCGAACCATGCCTTTGTCCTCCAGCTTCCCCTGCATATTCTCTCGCCCTTTGTGCCCTCGCCCCGGCATCTGCATTTCAATATAGTTAAAGCAAAGCATCCCGCAGCCTATGAAGCCATGCTGAACAACTTCTGCAAGATGAACAGCGTTATCCAAGGCAAAAAGAAAGGCTTCCTCTTTGATGCCGAGCTATGCCTGATCAGGATTCTAAAGATTCTTATTATTTATTTTACGGAAGACAAGCCTCTCAAGGGCAGGGTAAGCAATACCATGCAGAATATGCTCATCTACATCAATGAACATTTCTCTGAAACGCTGTCGGTCAAGGAACTAGCCGTACAGGCAGGCTACAATGCCAATTATTTATCTAGGCTTTTTCATGAGCAGACAGGCATGACGCTGATTGACTATATTTACCGCATCAGGCTGACACATTTTTACGCCCGGTTAGTCAAGACAAATACCCCTATCAAGGAATTGATGCTCAAATGCGGACTCACAAACGAACGCACTACCAGAGAGCTTTTCCAAAAAATCTACGGTGCGCTTCCCTTGGAAATCCGCAAAAGACAGCATACATAAAAATAGCGGGACAGTAACGCACTACTTGTCCCGCTCAGACTGTAGACAAATATGGCAGCGAGTTATCCACACTCGCTGCCATATTTTTGCCTTATAGAGTAGTTTGTATTTTATTTTTTCAAAAAAACTATTTTTGCAATGTGCAGGCGGCTTTTGCAGCCTCTTCCTGTGTTTTCATATTGCCAATTTCTTAAAATTCATGCACGCAAAATATGGCGTTTACGTCAAGCACAAGATTCTCCTGATTGTCGTTCAGCGTCAGATTCTGCACATCGTCGACACCGGCAAGGTTCAGGACACGGCTCTCAATCTGCGCAAGCCTTACCGTAATGCCCTTGTTGAGCGTCAGCCTTATGCTGTCCGTCTTGGTGTCCTGCCAGCCCTTGTTAAGCTCCAAGAAATACTCGTCTATGATTTTCTCTATGTCTTCCCGGTAGCTCTCGGCAAGCGTATCTGCGGTCAAGGTCATGGAGATAGATATGGAGCTGTCGGACACGCCCTCGACAGTGACCGTGTGTCCTATCGGCGCAATGCCGAGTCCCAGTCCGTGATACTTGACCGGGTCTATCATGTTCTGCACTTCGAGCACGAACTCAGCCGTAGGCACTTTGAACTCCGATGTCATGAACACTATCTTGACAGTGCCGCCGCCATTCCATACAGGATATACCTTGACGCCGCCAACGCCGCTGATAGCATTGACCTTTTCCTTGTAGTCGGGAATGTTGCCGCCGTACGCCTGCGAGTCGAAAGAGGAAAGATAGCGCTTTCTGAACACTTCTGTATCTTCCTCGTCCTCGCCGGGCACGATTACCTCGGTAAGCATGGCAGACTGCAAGCCCTTCACGTAGTCATTCGGTATCATCGTGTCAGCAGGCTGGTTTCCGACCGTCCCCAGCGTGTTGCATGTCAGGTAATACTCTCCTGCGCTTATCTTCTGAGCAACTGTATAGTCCAGGTCATCATAGGAGAATGTCGTGCCAATCGGGATATTGACGGTATCGGGCGTGAACGTGCCCTTCACTTTTGCATATGTAGCCTTCTTCGGCGTCAGTCCTCGCTCCAAGGCACGCTCTATCAGATGCGGTCTGTCCGCCGTATCGCCAAAGGCTGCCTTGATGCTCAGGGTCTTCTTGGCAGCGTTATACTGCTTAAGCAGGTTCGCCGCCTTGGCGGCAGGATTTGCGCACTTCTTGGAGTCTATGCTGTCGCACTTTTGAAGTATGCCCCACCTTTTGATGTTCGCCGAGTCCTGTGCAATGTATCTTTCACGCTTGCCTGCCTCTTTGTCATCTTCGTACAAGTTAATCTTGTTGTAGGTCTCCCGGTCGATAGTAGACTCAAAGTCAAAGTTCTCGGCACTCTCAGAGTCTATCAGTATGTCGACATCGAGAGTGCCAATCTCTGATAGCGTGAGCACGCCGAAGTTGTCATACAGCACGTAGCCCTTTGGCACTGATTCCGTCTTGCCGTCCTTGCTCGCAGTCGTAACCTTGCCGTAAATCAAGGTATGGTCAAGGGCTGTCTGCATGGTGTCAAACAGCGTCTCATTGCTTGCCCTCAGCCTCGGTATCACATAGTCGGTGTCGCAGATAGCCTCGTTGCCGTCCTTGTCCTTGTGCTTGAGCTGGAAGTCATCGGCAATCTGACAGATAATCTCTTTCGCCGTCTTGCCGATGAACGCATACACATCCTTGTTCTTAAGATACCTGAGCTGGTCATAGGCTGTCACGGAGACGATGTTATCCTTGCTCTGCTTTCGTGAGAACACGTAGCCTTTGAAAAGTTTTGTCTTGCCAACTCCGAACTGCACGATGTTCCCTTCCTCGAAGTCCAGCACGTCGTCCTGCATGACCTTGAAAGCCAGCTTGCCCGGCGCGCCCTGCCTCGTAAGCGTCCACGTCACGGACTCGGGCACGCACGGCTGGTAAATCTTATCCTTGTTCTGTATCAGTAGCATTGGCTTTACTGAGCTAGTCAAAATACAACACCCTCTTTTTGGGCAGTCCTGCCGGATTGCCTGCCATTGAATTTGCGTTCCACACGCCTCTCCAGTCAAGCGAGCCATTGCTTGCACGCTGGCAGGCTTCCCAGACCGACCTTTCTCTTGTAATCTTCATTACCTTCGGGGGCACTTTTTTGGAAGGACGCTGGCTCTTGACCGTCACGCTCTCATTGCCGTTCTCATCGGTCTTAACCTCGACTTCCTTAGTGCCGTACTCCCGATACTGCTTGAGTCTCACGGGGATAGTCACATCAAAGCCCTCGGTTGCGTCCTCGACAACGCTGTAGTCTTCCAGCGTCACCAGCATGGACGTATCAAACAAGGGCTTAAACCTTGGCGATACGCGAGACACGGAGAAATAGAAGTAATCGTTACTTGTCTTTAGACTCTCAATGTAATCTATGTAATATGACGGCGGCTTGAAGAACGGGTCTTGCTTCTCGCCTAGCAGCTTCATCACATAAGAGCCGGCACTCTCGGCATACGTGCCGTCATAGTTTGCATAAGGACGGGTCTCACTGGGAAGCCTTATGTCAAAAGATATTTCAGATAAGCCGGGGGACTTGATGATGTTAATCTCCCCCTCGTTTATCAGCGTCGCCGTCTTGTTCATGTTCCTGACCTTCACCGTCATCTTAGCTGGCGGCACTGGCAGCATCATCTCATCTAAGTAAAAATAGTAAGCCATTTCTCTCACCTGCCTAAATATGAACCGCTTCCGCACCAGAGTTCATGCCTTCTCTCAGATACAGCGTTACTTTGTCAATCACGCCGTCAATGTCTGCCGGCCTGCTGATAGAGTTGTTGATGTCGCCGACAGTAACGCTATACTCTTTGTGAGTGTAGTAGTTAATCATCTCTTGGTTGGCGAACTCGCGCAGGTCCTTGACCTCGTCTTCCAGCATATCAAGCGCGTCAGCCATGCGTCCTGTATTGTCAGCAGTTCTGCCTGTGTTCTTGCCAACGCCGCCGTCATCGCCACCGCCGCTATTATCGGTATCAGTATTGCCACCGCCTCCGCCGTTCGTGTCACCATTCCAATCCGGCATAAATGATTTGAACCAGTCTGCTATGCTGAAGTTCTTAACCCAGTCATATGTCGCCCTAGCATTGTACCCAGCATTGCCATATTCAAAGTGCGTATCAATAACTGGGGCAGACTCGGCGATGACCTTGTGCTCTAGTGTCAAGCCGCTAACGCTCACAGGACTGAACTTCCCGACTTTATCCATACCTGGTATTTTGTTCACCAGCTCGATAATTTTGTTCACAGCCTCGCCGACAAGCTCCACCACGCCATTCCATATATCCGCAAACAGGTTGTAAATATAGGACAGCGGGTCTTGGAATATCCTGCCTAAGAGATTCACGAAGCCTATGAAAGTATTAGCAACGAACTTCACGAGATTGACTATCCCGGTGATTAGCCATGCAAACGCCCCGAAGATTAGCCCGGTTGCGGAAATGCTCGTGCCAGCGAACTTGTTTATCACGGCAATGGCGACATAAAATGCGCCAACAAGCACGAATACAAGCCCGACAAACCATGCCATGGGATTTGCCAGCAGAACGCCGTTAAACGCAGCCATTGCAGCCGTCAAGCCGTCCTGTGCCAATGTCAATCCTATTAGCGCCACTGTTTCTATAGCACTGGCTGCTGCATGAGCGAGCATAGCGCCCTCGGATATAGCCCAGCCTAATGCACTTAGCGCACCAGCCGCCAGCGTCTTAGCTCCGATACCGAGTATGGCAATCCCTGCCGCCACGAGTATAGGCTTGATAATCTCCCACTTCTCTTGCACCTGGTTAGCCAGCCACTTGGCATTGTTGATTATGCCCTTGAGCACGTACTCCGCCTCGTTGCCCAGCCGCTCCAGTGCCTTAGCCATGATATTCGCTATGGCGGTGACTTCTTTGCTTTTCCATATGTTATTGATGATGTCCATGACCGGGGTGAACGCCTTATAAGCCACTGTTTCCAAGCGCTGCATATGCTGGCTGAAGGTCATTGGCATTTGTGCGAACTGCTCATTAATCTCGTCCAGGTTATCAAGAATAGCCTTCTTAACTACCTCAGCCGTAATCGCACCGTCAGAGGATATCTGCTTTAGCTCGCCCTGTGTCACGCCTAGAGTCTTCGCTACCATTTGCTCAATCAGTGGCGCGTTCTCGGCAATGGAACGGAACTCATCACCTTGCAGCTTGCCGCTGCCCAGTGCCTGTGTGAGCTGCAGCATGGCAAAGCCCTGATTCTCCTTGCTCGTGCCGCCGATAACAAAGAGCTTCTGTATGCCTTCCATGAACGGAATAATCTCTTTCGGGTCAGGGAAAGCCTCTTTGGCAGTCATGCCAATCTTTGTAACGGCGTCAGCCATGGAATCAAAGCTGCCGCGCGAGCGCAGGGCTGACTCATAGATAGCGTCATTCATCTCTACTACTTTCGACTGGCTGCCTACCAGCAGCTTTAACCGAGCCTGTATGCCGCCATAGCTTTCTGCGGTTGACATGAGCTTTCCCGGCAGCTCAGACACCTTGGAAGCGATAGTCGTTATGGCATTTGCCGCAACGCCAGCCAAGGCAAACTTCCCTACCGTGCCACCGATGATGTTCTTCAAACCGCCTGTCACTGCTGACAGCGTACTCGCAACCGCTTTGGTCTGCTGCAAGCTCTGACTCATGCTCTTTAGCTTGTTGCTGAGGCTGTCTGCATGATTCCCCACCCTGTCTAATGCGCTGCTTGCCGTCTCGCTCATACTGCTAAAGCCGGTGGCTATGCTAGATACATTGCGCTGGATCGTACTCCGCATATTGTTAAATGCCTTGTTGGCGCTTATGGCGATATTTACACATCCGAGGGCTACGTGCCCCAGCGTGCCACGTACGCCGTTCAGCTTGGAGTTAAGACTTGACAGAGCGCTTACGGCGGTGCTTGTCCTGCCAAAGCTTGCTACGGCATCGCCTACAGAGCTGCGCACCTTGGATAAGGCACCTAGCAGAGGCTCTGTCGAAACGCCCATGCGCTCCAAGGCGCTTACTGCCGAGTCCCCCATCCTGCCAAACAAACTACTCATCGGCTCAACGGCACTGCTCATGCTCGCCTTCAAGCTGCCTGCCGTTTTTGATATTTTGCTAAGGGCATTGAACAGCGGCTCGCCAGCTATCCCAATGCGCCCGAAGTCCTGCTCCAGCGAGCTGATACTTGCAGCCACGCTATCCGCCTGCCGCTCTATGCCTGCAACGGCTGAACCGGCGGCAGAGCTTGCGGCATTGGCAGCCTGAGAAAGCAGAGAGGCATTAGCCTGTGCGGCATTTCTCATACCGGCAAAGGACTTTTCCGCACTGAGGGCGGTGCTTACATAGCCCTGGGCAACGCTATCCAGCGTGCTTCTCACCCGACTTAGAACTGGCGACATGCCGTCCTCAAGCTCCAGTCTGTTTTTCAAAGTAGCCATGTCCTCACCTTCCCTTCCGTGCTTCCTTGTATGCCTTCTTATCGTGCTTTATCTTCACTTCGATTGCTGCAAAGATAAAAGCCCTCTCAGCTTGTGAGAGAGCCATTATCTCGCTTGGCAGCCTATGCAGTTTGTGCAGACAATAATACAGCAGATTCGCCGTTGCGTCATTGCCCTCGATCAGTTTTTTGCGGTCTTGACCTGCTCCTCCATGCCCATCTGGAATCCGGCTACCTCGGTTACAGCCCTTACGAGGTCAGTGTACTCGCCCGGTGTGAGCATAGCCTTGACGGTAGCCTCTGCACCGATTGTCTTGTAGGAATCCTGCAGCTTTACATCGTTGAGATTCGGATATACGACAGCCGCGCAAATCATCTCTGCATCCAGCTTGGAAGAATCAACCGTGATGTTGTACTCACGGGTCTTCGGATTGAACTCCTTCTTCCGGCACTGCTTCGTAATCGTGTCCAGCTCGTCGTTGGTTACGACTCTCAGCTTCCATGGAATCGGGTTGCCGTCCTTGTCCACGAATCTCTTTGAAGCGATGTACTCGCGCTCATCTGTCTTGATAGCGTTCTGCGCAAGGAACGCTGTAATGTCCATATCTGCCATATCTCATACCTCCATTAATTAGCTAACAGCCACGCCGTCAAGCTCGGTGAACTCCTCAGGAAGCTCAAAGGCTTCAAACGTGAAGTCAATATCCTGCTCAAGCCAGTCGCCGCTTGCGTCAAATGCCGCTATCACGCCGCTGTCCAAGTTGCAGTTCTTCAAGATAACCGTCTGCCTGCCGCTGGCTGAGGTCTTGTCCTCGTTGACAACTTGAATGTCAAAATACACATCCTCGCCAGTGTCCTGATATTTCTTAAGCAGCTTGGTAAACATGCTGGTGACTGAGTAAATAGTCATAGAGCCTGTGCCCTCCCAGCCTGTTGCCTTATGACCTGTCGCCGTCTGTCCTAAAATGTCCACGGACTTCTTGTTCTTCTTGGCTTCTGCCTTTAGAGTCTTGCCCATCATCAGCAGAAACCTGTTTCCGTCAATCGTGAGAAATGCATAGGCAAGGCGGGCAGACACAACATCTCGTGCCTGCATTGTCTGAATCAAACTCGGCATATACGCTCACTCTCCTTCTTATCAGGCACACAAAATCGTCATATAGAGGCGTTCCATACAGCATACAGGCTGGATAGCGTGCTCGGCAAGGACGCTGTCCTTCTCCTGTCCCTGCGTCGGCACCGGTATGTCCTCGGACTTGAAGTTCTGAATAGCCCTTACCCTTTGCAGCTCCTGATAATACGCCACGATGTCGCCCCATAATGCAATACGGCCGTCATTATCGTTCTGCTCCTTGCCAAGGTACGTGCGATTGAAGATACGCGAGATGTCAATCGCCACCTGGTCAAGCACCCTGATTACCTGATTCTTCGCAAAGTCGCTGTTCTTGTGCTTGCTGAAGTCCGTGAATGTGTTGATGTCGGTCAGGACATTGACATCCCCCGTCACATCGCCGACTGTCGGGTCAGTGACACGGTGCAGGACAAGCTGGCCGTCATTGATAGCCTTCTTAAGCTCTGTCTGACTAAACGCCGTGTTCACCTCGTACTCGCCGTCATAAGTCTTGTTAGTGCAGGACGCATTTACGGCACAAGCGCACTCGGCACCAGTAACCCAGTACACAAGTGATGCCGGAGATACGCCGCTATCCTTCACATCATTCTTTACAGAAATAACGCCCTCGTAATTTGCCTTGTCAGCCTGATATAGCACGAGCTGGAACTTCATGCCGACATCGTCCCTCATGCGCTTAACGAAGGACACGTACAGGCTCTTGATATTCTGGTCTGTAGTGACCACGCCGAGCGTATTGAAGTAGTACGGCTCAATCGCCGAAAGGAAGCTCTGATGCTGCATGCCCGTAACCGGGTCGCCGTTAGTGCCGCCAGTGAAAATATCCCCGGCGTTTGCCGTCAGCTTATTCTCCTGCACATCTGTACCTCGCTTCCAAACAACGTAATCGTTGTCTTCCAGTTCTGTTTTGTCAGCTACGCCGAGCTGCTCGTCAACCACAGTCCTAACGCCGTCCACATTCATATACGTAGTAACGTCAAAAGTATCTGCATTGTCCACGTTGGCGGCCACCACCACAGTGATGTCATTGCCTCTTGTGCCAGCATACTTGGCAGTACCCAGCGTGCCGCTTGCCTTGACCGCGCCATTGCTCATGCGATACAGATACGCCGTCTTGGCATTGAGAAACAGCTCTCGCATGCCCTGCAGCTTCTCATCTGTATAGTCATAGCCGAAATACTTCATGGAATTGGTCTGAAAGTCCTCTGCCTCCACGGCAAATACCGCATTTTCAGCGCCCCAGTCTAGTTCCAGCGGCATAGCGCAATAGCCGCGGTCTGCCACATTGACAGACGCCCTTACCTTGCTCTTGAAATTAATATATGCGCCTGGCAAGACCTTATTTTGAAACAGCCATGTTCCGCCACCTAAAGCCATAATATCACTCCTTTACGGATTCACATACTCATTAACAGGAGTGGTCAGGAACTTGTCCCCTATCTCGTGCACTTCCTGTAACGTGTATTCCTTGTCATCTTCCAGTGTGATGTTCAGCACATCACGAAAAGCGGCAAATCTTTCAGACTGCAAAATCTGCTGCTTTGTATACTTCGCTGCATTGTTTTCAGCTTTCGCCATGTCTTCACCTTCCTTATTTGTATCGATATTGCTGGTACAGCTTCTGCATCAGTGGCGATGTATCTTTTTTCATCAGCACGAAGAACCTGTACGTAACAAAGAAGTGCAGGACATCTTCCCGCACCTCGTAGCTCATGTTTGTGCCGCGTGTCAGAAATCCGTTTCTGTCCACATACTCCAAGCCGAAAAGCATCTTGTAGGCGACATCGTTAACCTCGGCTGTATAGCTCTTGCGCTCCGCAGGGAAGTAGTGGATGTCATAGCTCATAGATACTTCATACCTGTTATGTATCTTAAGCTCCTGCCTTGCATTTACGAGCTTCACAAAGAAGCAAGGACTCCTGAAGCACTGCGGCAGCTTGTCAAAGTAGATGTCAGGCTTGTCGAAAAGCTCCTCAAGCTTCACCGCAATAGCTGTATATAGGCTATTCACCATTCTGATACACCCTCCGCAAGAACGCTTCCATTCTCTTAGCAACAAGGGGCGGTGCCTCGCTCCTCATCTCGTCTTCTGAGATTCTGAGCATGAACTGCCCCGGCACCCAGGACTTTTTAAGCCGCCTGCCAATCTGCGGAACGAACCTGCCCGGCTTTTGCCGGTGTCCGTATTCTACAAAGCTGGCATAATGCACGGGATTTGTGATTATCACATAGTAGTCGTTCCCTGCCTTTTCAACATCGATGCTGTGAACAAAATTGCTGATGTCAGCAGGGGACGGCTCGGATGATGCCCTGCCGTTTGCCTCTGCCTCGCTTCTTGCAATCCAGCCACGACGGAGCGTACCGCCTACATAGCCCTTCCAATACTTTTTGATAGCATCATCGCCAGCCCAGGTAGGGGGCACTCCTGTAGGCGTGCGGTCAACAAGCTTTACGATAATCCGCATGGCAAGGTTTCTCAGGCAGCCCTTGTAGAACTCCTCTTTCTTGCTGTCCAGCTTGCCTATCCGCCTTTGCAGCTCCTCAAAGCCTGACATGTCAATCCTTACCGTCGGCATACCCTTACGCCTCCTTCTGAGCCAGCACCAGCCCTATCTCGTTGTGAGTCGGGAAGGTCAATGGCTGTCCGCTTGCCTCGTAGATTATCCCTGCAACATCGATGAGGCTTCCTGCTGGTATCTCATACTCAGGCGATACAAAGAGGGTAATCGTCTGCGCAAGATGCGTTACCGTGTCGGATTCTGTAGCCGCAATGGCATTGCCAAAAGACACCTTGCATGGAACGTCTTCATACAGAATATCTTTGCCGGTCCGCATACAGTGAGCCGCCTCATCATATTGCTGGGAGTATGTATACACTGTGCATACATCTTCTTGCAGTTTTTCAAGGTGCTTCCTTGCTGTCTCCCTTGCCCTTTCTATCAGACTGCCTACCATGCCATTCTCCTATACCTGTTTAACTGAACCGTGTAATTCTTTAAAAGAGAGTCGGAGAAGCTGGCATCATAGGGACTCGAAGAAAATGACACCTTCGTGTCGCCCTCTTCAATGGAAGATACCTGGTTCTCGGTGGCACTGCTGCCAACCTGCTCATTCCTGTACAGGTCCACAGCCATGCGATACGCTGTATTTTCCAAGCCGTCAGGCAGGGTGCGCAGGTTGCAATAGTTAAGGATTACCTCTTCTACATTGCTTAACAAAAACGCAAGAAGTGCATCGTCACGAATTTCAGATTTCGATATGCCCAGCAGCGGCTTTAGCTTTTCTATATCCAGCTTCATTCCAACATCGCCTCATTTCGCAATCAAGATACAGTGCCGATAAACAAGCCGTTAGGGTTCGGCATTACCGGCACGAACATGCCTGCCGCCTTTGTCCAAATCGACACCGGGTCTGGCTTCTCGTACATTACCACGGTAATGTACTGGTTCTGATTCTTGGATGTCCATGGACCGTTTGCCAGCTCCTCGGGAGTAGTGCCCCACAAGCCGTTTCCGAAGGTGCCGTTAGCCATCGGCGACAGGAACACAGCCTTGTTCTCGTCAAAGTAACGCTTGGACTTCAGCACGCCCTTTGCGTCCTCGTAGCGGTAGAACTCATCGTGCACCATAATCTTGATGCCAAACATATCCTCAATGAGCTGCTGCAACAGCGAATTGCTTACATAAGTCCCCTTGCCGAGAGCGGAATAGATAGCGGTCTGAATCCCCTCATTCTGACGCATATAGGAAAGCGTCTTGGTAGAAGTCACCATTGTGGTGATGCTCTGACCGATAGACTTAGCCGTATCAACAATGGCCTGAATATCGCCGAGAATATCAGCCGTCTTGCTCGACCAGCTCAACGCCTTCTTATTGGTGGCAGGCACCTGATAGTCAATGGAGAACTTTGCGCCGTTCTCATCAATGGTAATCTTTCCGGTACAAAGAGCCTCAATCTTCATAACCTCGGTGCGCGTCTTGACGGACTCGGTCAGTCGTGACACATCATCGAAAATGTAGTTAGTGATTGTGTCTGCATCGGTCACGCCCTCTTCAAGCCAGAGCTGCAATCTCTCGGACTGGTTAATCTGCTCCTTGATAAACATCTTTTCCAGCTTTACCTTCTCCAGCGTAGGGCGCTGTCCGATGTGGGTCTCGGTATCAAGCGCATGGACCTGAGCCATGGTCGGCAGCATGAGCGGGTCGCTCAAGCGATAAAACTCGGCTTTCAAGTGCTGCGTCTTGATGTCGGGAAAAAGCGTGTCGCCCAAATAGTTTCTTGTGATGTTGAGATTCTGTGAGTAGTCCAGCAAATCCGCCTTGCTCACCAATTCCATAATATTCATATGCATTCCTCCTTACGCTCTTACAACGCCTGTAGTAGTGAAGAATCTGATGCCGATGCCTTCCAGCGCCGTTTTAGCACCACTGTCAAGCTCGCCTTCCAGGCAATCCGAGTAAATTCTGCCGCCGACAATCAGCGCTCCCTCATGGTCGCCCGTGGTAACGTCTACATCCTCGAACAAAATGCCCTTTGCCGTGGCATCGTTCTTCGGCAGGACTGTGCCGGCAGGGACGATCTTGTTGCCCCACTCGTCAGCCTCTACATCAGTAGCGGAAACAGTACAGGTCTTGGTTACAAGCCCGACCTGCGACTCCAAGAAATTGATTCTCTTGTCTGTGGAATATGTAGCTATTCTGCTCATATACTTACCTCCTCAAAAAAATTATTATTTATCGCCAGAGGCAGCAGGATTCATCAGCTTGTTGTAAGCCTGTGCCATGCGTGCCCCGACAGATAACCCATGATTAATAGATGTGCTGTTGCCAGCATTATCAGCATTAGGCTTGTCATTATTGCCCTGAATGCCGCTGTTTGGCTTGCCCCCATTCGGCTTTGGCGGCGTGTCAAAGAGGAACTTTGTATCATCGCCCTCTACGAGCTTCTTGATCTGCTTGTCCAGTCCCTTTACCTTGCCATCCTCAATATCAATATCCTCAAGATTCAAGAACGGCTTGACAGCCTTGACGTTCTTTGCCTTGGCCTGCCTCAGAGCAGACTCTACAGCAAAGTTGACCTGCATGTCCTTGATGTTCTTGGCGTATTCGGCAGCAGCCTTCTTGCCCTGCTCCTGAATCTGGGCAATAGTCGCATTGAGCTTGTCCGTATCTCCTACAGACTTTTTGAGTTCCTCAATGCTCTTGTCATGCTCCTTGACCTGCTTTTCAAGGGCTGCCTTGGCCTGCTCTGCCACTTCCAGCTTTTCCTTTGGCACAAGCTCCTTAGTATCCTCAGTAAACTTCTCCATGACTCTTGCAGCCTGTGCCTCATTCAAGCCAAATGCGATTAACTCCTCTTTTGTCATTCGTATTCCTCCTAAATTTTGGTATAAGAAAAGCACTCATGATTGCTCACAAGTGCTTTATGTTTCATTTATGCTATTTTGGGTAGGTCGTTTTCGATGATAAAACGCCAAGCCCTTTTCATGCTGCTATTCTCCACCAAATAATTAATCCCCAGTGGGGTTATGCAACAGTCGGAGCACCAGTCCCCTACAAGTTTGCTCTTATATAGATGTGTCCAAATATATTCCCAGCACCTTTCATTAATGCCGCTATCCTCTTTGAACTTCTCTATGCTATGCAGATTCACATCTGTGCCGTCTTTCAGGCAGTTGTACAGGTATGCGAGAATCTGATAAACCACTACATGGTAGTCATTGGCTGCCATAATGCAACGCCCCTTTCTATAATGAGGCTTCCTCATATTCCTTATCCATAAGAGCTATAACTTCTTTATGCTTTTTTCTAATATTATCGGGGGCATTGGGTTTTAGATGTGCCCATTCATCAAGATAAGGGTCTATGTCCTTCCATAATTCATCTACTTTTTTTGAAAATTGGATTCTCACATTTACCACCCTTTCAAAATATTAGCAGTACGGTATTCTGCATAAACTTCATCATATCGTCCAAACTTAAACATTTTTTCAGCATACTTGCTTATCTGCTTAGCCTGTTCTTCTTTGATACCCAATTTCTCTAACATTTTTCTATCCTGCTCAATCCTGTATTTAAGGTATTTTCCTTGGTCGGCAATCTTACCCTTCTGCAGGATGTACTCCTGAGCGTCCTTCCAGTGGAGCATTTCATGCACGGCTGTGCTCAAATAGCCGCTGCCTGCATAACCCGTGCTTCTAAAATCCTTGGTGAAAACGCCCTGCACGATAAACAGGTTATTGCTATAAGCGAGATAGGAAGCTGTTGCCCTCATCTCCTCAGGCGAAACAATATACAACCTAGGAAGCTCTGCGCCATTTGGAGCATGAATCATCTTGGCAACCTCTTTCAGGGCTGTATGGATTGTGTGAGCTTCCTTTGGCTTTAGACTAGCCTTTTTCGATAGATACATCTCCATAGGCATGTCCGCCAAACGATTCACATTGAAAACATGCTTTGGAGTATGCACCTCGACAAGTTCGCCAACCCTCTCAACCTTGCGGTAATTCTGGGAATCACCTACATTTATTATAACATTTTTGTTCTCTTTCGTTAAGGATTTTTTCCAATCCTCAACGGATATTTCTTTCTTGACATACACCCGCTCCCAGTCCCTGTAGTTCATGTTTGACGGCACAAAGTACGTCTTGCCGTCCTGCCCCCTTGCTACTCGTTCAGATACAGCGGCATCACTTGATTAATTCTGTTCTAAGCATTATTGAAATATTCTTTAAAACTGGAACAACTCCTAAATATCCTTCGATTGTTCACCCAGCGTTGCAATTGTCTAACCTGCTTCGGTGCATTCTCTTTGTCAAATATCATGACATAGGGATTATATCCGTTATCCCTTAGCCAATACACACGATACAAATCTTCTTCAAAGCTACTCCAATAGTTAGTCAGGACGTACACAGGGTAAGTCGTATAGGATTTATAGCGACGGTTCTTGGCAAACTTTTCGAGATTTTCCCTTACCTTGTCATTCCTTGGATTATCCCACGCAAAATGCAACTGTTTTAGTTTGAGTGCATTGATGTACTCTATATTCTCATCAGTCAGCAGTCTAATATCCGCTCCTTGCGTAACATCTATATAAGCCTTGCTATCAGCAAGCTGTTCCAGCAAATATATATGCTCATCACATGCCAGCAGGTTAGGGTCAAGCAGTTTTATATGCTTTTGACCACTCCACCATTCTGACAAATCCGCTACTTTTACGCTTCTTGCCCCCTCTTTTTCTGCTACTATACAGAATGGACACCCTCTAGGACAACCACGAGTAAGAAAGCCGTATGCGGTATCAGCAATGCCATACAAGCTATAGTCAGGCATTATATGCTCTATATGTTCAGGCAGTTTTTCTGCCGTACTAGAGCAGTCAATACCACTACCAGCTACGTGAACTCCACATTCTTTCAGCGTTTCTGCTATATCTTTGTTCTTTGTGAATGTGCACGCCCCATACAAAGCGTCATAACGGCTTATAGCTTCGTTAAGTACATCACTCACAGTTAATAGCGAAACATCGTCCCCTTTGCTTTTAAACCACGCCGATAACTTCATCAGCACTAAATTAGGAAAACGTGTTTTATCAACATCTACCAAACCTATATTCATTACATATCACTCTCAAAATCCATGCATAAGAAAAGCACCTGCGATTGCTCACAAGTGCTTAAAACAATATTTCCTTTATCATGTGCAGCTTTATGACTCCATCTCTCTTTCCTTCTTGCGGATTTCCAAGATTTCCTCATAAGTTTTGCCCCTATATTGCGGTTCATCAGGGACATAAAAACATTCCTCAGGAGTTCCATTAAGCCATTCATCTGCAAGTTTTTCTATAGCCTCTCTTGATGTATCATCATTAATGCCTGGGATTTCATGTATTATCCTCATAATATATCCCCCTTTTTGCACAGTCTTTAAAAAAATATAAAACTGCTTGGTCATGAGTTATTCTTTTAGATTTAAAATTGCCAAGCAATTCCGTAAATAATTTAGCATTTTGAGCAAAATCGTACTTAGCACCTTTTTTCAGTATATGTACTTTTCCCTGATTAGTAACAACAGACATGAGACCTATACCCGATAATTGCAAGAACGTTGATATATCAGCCAAGGAGAAATTATTTGTGCTTGGGTGATTATGCAGGTATGCTAGCTCGTTATCCTCTGCGTGTCTGTACAACTCAACAGCTAATGGATTAATACCAGCATTGACACCATCTTCCGAGCCTTTAACCTTTACAGTGCTGCCATTTTTAAGTGACATTATGGACAAAACCTCGTTGCTGTCATTGTCCTCCATAGCTATCCGCAACAAGTCTTTATGCTCCATTTGTATTCTTTCGCATTCAGCAGTCGATAAGCCTTTCACCTTGACCAAAGGTACTTTGCTAATCGCTATCGGATTAATCATTATCTTGTGGTCTCTTTTCTTGGCTTGTTCCAAATGTATATTATCATCTACATTTATTATACCATCTTTTCGAGAGTCAGATACTCCTTTTTTCCATTCTTCAAGGGATATTTCCTTTTTGACATACACCCTCTCCCAGTCCCTGTAGTTCATGTTTGACGGCACAAAGTACGTCTTGCCGTCCTGCCCCCTTGCTACTCGTTCAGATACAGCGGCATCGGCAAAATAAGGCGATATGTGGGAACGGCAATGACAGTGCAGGGGCGGTGCGGTAGTGCCTGGGGCAAAGTCCTTCATCTTGAAGACCTTCTTGTCCATATCCCTGCACATTGTGGAAGTCCTCATATCAAGGGTAGCCACAAACTGGTACTCCTCAACGTCAAACTCCTCCATGCAGTCTGCCATGCTTTTTGACGCAAAAAAAGCAGATTCGGTCATTACCAATCTGCCTGCTGCACTTTGAGATACATTCATTTTGTCGGATAGGTTCTTTGTAGCCGTCCTGAAATCATCGCCACGGATAACAGCCCTTACCAGCTCCTGCTTTAGGGTATTTACTAGGTTATCCTTGTGCTTCCATACCCTGTCGGAGAAATTAGCTCCGTCTGGGGCCCACGGTTTTTTCAGAATGGCTTCCAGCTTGTCGGTATTGACACCGCCAAACTCGTGACCAACCCCAAAGCCCTTTTCAATCTCAAAGGCTGTGTGATAATATTCCTGCTCATACAGCTTTTGCAATCCATCATAGAGAAGCTCTTCCTGCTTGCCAAAGAGCATTTCTATATGCTGCTGTAGCCTTATCATGATGGAATCAAGCCTTGTGATTCTCTGCCTTGCAGCTGCCTTTTCAAGCGACTTTTGCCATGATTCGGCTATTTCTGCTTGGCTTGCCATCCTGATGTAGTCGTCAACGTCCATGCGGAAATCATCAGCCTGCTTGTTGGTAAGCAGCTTTTTGACCTCTGCATAGCTTACATCATCTTCCAGAATAACGGAGTACCATTCTGCAAGCTCCCGTATAAGCTCTTTGACGGCTCTCTGATAGCCCTTTTGCACTTCCACATATATTTCCATACCCAGCTCATGCGCCAGGGCTTCAAGCTGTGCAAATCGCTCTGCCCAATATTCATTGCTCGGTTGGTTCATCAGCCGTATCACCTGCCAAATGCTGGTAGTCAATCATGCTATTCATGCTCTCCTGCTTTTCCTGCCTGATTTGCTCCTGCTCTGCCGCCACATCCGTGACAAAAGGATGGTGCGCAAGCAGGGTTTCATCAGAGACAAGCCCCTGCGAGTTTTTGATGTTTGCGATGATGTCGGAGTCGTTGACAATCATGTTGCGGTCAAAGGTAATGATTGCTTCCTCTTTCGAGAAGTCCCCAGCGCCAGCCCTTTTGAGATACTCATCGATAAACCAAAGCAGCTGGTCAAAGCTCGCCTGATACTGCCTCTCTACCATGTCGCTGTCAAGGTCAATGGCCGAGTACATGGAACGCAAATTCATCTCATTCGGATTGCTGCTCAATCTATCATCCTTGGCATCAAAGCCTCTGCCATTCTCGATAATAGCTCTCTTGACGCTTTGGAGATACTCTGCATAGCTTGCGGATTCTCTAGGGATTCTCAGCACATCAACGCCGCCATCGTCACGGATTTTTACCGCCCCATACTTCACGAGATTCTCCTTGAACTCTCGCAGGTTCTCCCCGCCATAGTTTTTCAGTACCATGATGCAGTCCTGCACCTGCTCGGACATGGACCTGTCCCAGTTGGTACGGATTCTGTTCAAGCTGTCCTGCAAGAGCTTGACACGCTGCAAGAGCGGTATCTCCTGCTGGTTGTACTTGAATGCCACCAAGGGGACACGCCCCCATGAGAAATCCTTGCCCTCATTGTCAACGCCATAGCTGCTTGCAGGATAGTCCGTATTCTCCACCAGCTTGCCATTCTGATAGATGTAGTGATATATCCTGTCCTGCTTGTACACATCCGCATGAATGACATATCTCTTGCTTCTGCCGACATAGGCTATAGTGACATAGTATCGAATGGCAAATTCAAGCTCCGTGTGCTCATCGTCCTTCCACATAGGCAGAATCTCGTGAGCCGGAAAGAACTTGAAGGACAGAGTGCCGTCCTCCGCATAGTGGGGATGAATCCATGCCAGCCCCTCGTTAAGTGCCGATGTGCTGGCACTGGACAGCAGCCTCTTAAAGTGCTTGTCAAATACCTGATTCAGCCAATCCGTATAATTATCATTTCCGGTCTGTATGATAAATGGCTTGCCCAGCAGGTAGTTGATTTTTTGGTCAACGAGATTTGCGTACTGGTTGTCCATGAACAGCCTGTCCTGATACTCCGTATAAATCTGCATGCCGTCAGCGTCAACGCCCCAGAGCCTCTGCTTCTTCTTTGGCTCTACATCGTACCTGTAGTACCTTGTCCCTTCCAGCATCGCCTTCCTCTTCTTGCTGTGCAGCCAGTCCTCCAGCTCCAAGGCGATAAAATCCTGCTCAGTAAGATTCTTGGAAGCCTCGCTCCTTATCAAATCTATGTATGTATCTGGCGTCAAGCCGAACTGCTCTAAAACTCCGTCAAACAAAACCTATCACCTCTTAGTCAAAGCTGAATACATCATCAAGCATTTCCGCTTCCATGCCATACCTTACAGAGTCAATGGTATGATTTTTCTTGTCGGGGTACTGGGAGATGAACTGCCCGTCCTTGTTTTGGGCATATTCATAGCCTACAAACTCCCTATAGGCATTGGGACAACGCCGCTTGTCTATGTAGATAGCTCGCAAGTCCTGCAACCACTTAATGCCATGCTCAACGCTGTCGGGTCCCTTCTTTGCGCCCTTGATGTTGCAGCCATACTTTTCAAAGCTCCGTATGGTTCGAGGCTCTGCGCTATCGGCAATGACAAGCCGCCGCTGTGCCAGTCTTTTCACCATTTCCGCAGCAGGCCTCGTGTCCAGGCTGAATTTGTACACCTCGTTGAAAATGTATAGAATCTCATGCTTCTTGTCATAGTGCATACAGGTAAACGCCAATGGGTCGGTTGCAAAGCCAAAGTCCAAGCCATAGTGCAGCCTGTCGAATCCAGCTACCAGCTCATCGCTCATTTCCATATGTCTCACATTGCTGAAAACAGCGCCGCCTGTGCCGGTAGCCTCGCCAAGATACTCATGCCTGTATGCCATTTCGTTTTTGTTTTTCAGCTTCTCAGCTTCCATGAAAAACAAATCCCCCAGCCATTCCCTAGGAACTCCTAGATATGTAGAATGATGCACAAGCCTGTCAGGCTCATCAATCATGACCTCCTGATTGACCCAGCTATCTCGGCTTTTGGGCGGATTGTAGCTGTAAAAGCACCAAAACCTTTCACCGCCACGCAAAAGGGACTGATTGAGGCTTCGCAATTCCTCCATACCAGAAAATTGGTCAACTTCCTCATACCAGACAACGCCAAAGTAACCAGCCCTTGGCTTGATGGATTTTATCTTTTCTTTCTTGTCCACGCCAAGAAAAACAATCTGCTGGCCCGTAGGTCTGTATATCATTCTCAAGGGCGATGTTTTTTGAATAAACTGCTCATCCAGCCCCATTGTGCTTATCGCCCACTGTATCTGTGCATATACGCTGTCACGAAGCGTAGCAGCCACCTTGCGCAGTACCACGGCATTGCAATCCTTGTGTCTCAGAATCAGCGTTATAATCTCGATGCCGCAGAACGAGGACTTGGTAGAGCCTCGTCCGCCAGCTTCCCAATAATGAGTGTATTCATGCGCTTTTATCGCCTGGTGTACCTCCCAAAAATGCCTTGCGATAATATCACTGATTCTTATCATGACCAGCCTCTACTTCCAAAGCATCCCTTATATCATCCAAAATGACAACTTGCTGCTCGCTTACATCAGACTTCATCTCCTTGATTTCTGCCCGGAGCTTCTCCAGCAAGAGTCTCTGATGCTCTTCGTCCAATCTGCGCGGGTATCGCTTCAAAAGCTCCTTGGCGGCATCAACCCTTGAGCGCACATTGGCACGAATATCCTCACGCTCGCCGCTTATGGGATTAAACACTGTCTCAGTTATCTCGCCACGCAGTACAGATGTGAGAAACTCCAATATCTCCGTTAGGTCGGCTGTTTTTTCTTTTTTCAGCTCATGCAGTCGCTCATTGATGAAATGAGCAAGTTTTTTTAGGTTCTCAGCACCGACGCTTGCATAGGCACTGTAGCTCTTGCATTTATATCCGGCACGCTTGGCGGCCTCGGTTGCGTTTCCCAGCTCAATATAGGCATCTATGAATTTTTGCTGCTTGATACTGATTTTTTTGCCCACGCAACCACCACCTTATTTTTAGTGAAAAGAAAAGGACTGCCAAGCGTCCAAGCGGCAGTCCTAATCATAAAAAAGGGAGAAAGAGGGGTCTTTGAGAAATCCCTATATCATAATATCACATTTCGCAGTCAAAATGCGGAACAAAAACGGAACAAAAGCGGAAGTGTTTTTGAAGAAAGAGTTATCCACAGGCGAGACAAACTAAAAAGCCCCACATAGAGCTGTGAAGCTTGATAGTCAGTATATCACAGTGCGCATCACTTTGTGTCAGAATCTGACACATTCAGCAACGCCAGCATTTTCTCTGCCAACTCTGGATTCTTTTTCAATGTGTTGGCAAACAGCTTGATTTTCTCCCATTCATCATCTGATGCCCTGAGCTGGTGCTGCTTCCTTGGCAGTCCATCAGGAGCAGTCGCTTTCCTGCCAGCTCCAGCCCTTTTGCCGCCCCATGTGCTCTTGTTTTCTTCCATGACTATTCTCCCCCTTGCATTTTCAAAACTAAATACCCTACAACAACCGTTCATGCAATATAAAGCAACACAGATGGCTCACTATTGCAAGTGCTCATTATCAGCAACATAACAAGCACCCAATAGCCTTTGCTTACCCTCTTGATTCTTTTTAGGAATTTGTTTTTAGCTTTGTCGTTATCCACGAGCCAACAATGCCTCCTGCAATTATTGCCTTGAACGTTTCTTTATTCCAGTCTACAAAGAGCAAAAGCCCCAGCATGATAACTACTTGAACAACTTCCCGCCGATATTTCTTCCAAAAAGTCATTGTAATCACTCCCTTTTTGTTATATAATTTCAGCAGGTGCATTAGTAGCGATAATACACCTGCCTAGACCTTCAATTACTTGCGCTTGCGAGGCTTGTTTTTGTAGGTCTTTTTCTTTTTCTCCTTGTTCTCAATGTGGTATTCGATTCTTTCAATCAGCCACATCAGAACGCCAATAACGAAATACCAGTCATCCTTATCCATTGGCTTTCCCCCTTTCCTTAACTCTGATTATATTATACCATATCATCTTGAATTTGTCAAATCTATTTCAAGTAAAATACAAAATAAAATGCGGATGTCTGAAGCTCTCAGATGTCCGCACTTTTTATTTTCTTCACATTATGCTATTGGGCAAATACCAATGACAACTGTCCGGGACAGGCCTTCATGCCGAAAATAACTACAGCCATATCCCTGACAGCCTTATTTGCCTTCTCCCTGCACCAGCGCGGCGAATAATTATGCATACAGCTAACCTGCTCCCAGCTATACCGCTACGATAAATATATACAAATCTATACAGAATTACACATATCTACACTGTGA
>SAMEA104315434__coassemble_95_pt1 | contig 147249 bp, 136 predicted proteins | sample SAMEA104315434__metabat2_high_PE_033 | metagenome-assembled genome bin SAMEA104315434 (sample SAMEA104315434) | gut metagenome | biome: Monkey gut; feature: monkey-associated habitat; material: faeces | place: China | collected 2013 | reverse complement strand
ACAGGGAAAACAATCCTATCAAGTATGCCATGAAAAAGGCAGGGCTGAACATCAAGAAACTCTCCCTCCTGTTGGATGCACCGTATCGCACTGTTCAGGACTGGATTGCAGGCAAGAGGATGCCGCCTGCCTGGTGCCAGAAGCTAATTGTTGAGAAGATAGAAGCCACCGCATAATCGCTATCACTTATAGCCGTCCGTCAGGGCGGTTATTTTTTTATCCTATGGTGGAGCTTGTAGCAGATGAGGTTGGTGATGCCTGTTTTTCCCCGCTGGACATTTGGACAAGTTGCCATTCTTCATCGGAGAGGTTAAAGTAGGTAGTCATTTTGTTACTTCGATTTGCTTTGATCACATCCTAATAGCTTTCGTTGCTCTCTTTCGATTTGCTTGATTCCCTTTGCAGGTGTTGGCAAATCTTCTGGCATTGTACCACCTAACTCCTTGATGGTTTGACGCACCTTTTGCCCTACAGAAAAATGTGTTTTATTGGCGGATTCCTTGCCTTGAATATTTTCGCGGCGCAATTTAGCCTCTGTTTGGGTAGCGCGGAACAAGTTAGCGGCAAGCTCTTCATGTCCCATAAAATCAAGAATGTCTTGACTTTTCTTTAGCTGCTTATGGGCGTGAATATCTTGGCGCGTCATTCCACCATACAATCCCTTATAGCCTGCATTTTGAAATATTGCATAATCCTTGGGCTGTATTATGCCAGCGTCATGGGCGGCATCCGCAAGAGATTTATTGTGCTTTTTCATTTCCTGCCTGATAGCTAAGCGTTTGTTATCATCGCTTAATTCGTCATAATGCTCAATGAGTTCCTGCTGGCGTGTCTTGACTGCAAAATAAGTTTGAGCCAGTGCAATTTCTTCAACAGAAGGATTGCCATTCATAGCAATCAAATAACAAGCATATCTGGAAAGATTATAATCTTCAATTTCACGTTTTGAACCACTGCCTATATTGACCATTTTGCGTGTTCGGACAAAATGGTCATTCACGTTGTTTTCACTGCCTTTGCAAGATAGAACAGCTTTGTCTATAACCTTCTTGAAAACGCGCCATTGTTTATATCCTAAGATTTTAAACAATTCTCTAGCAGTCTAATATTCCTGCCCATATTCATTTACAAGTTTAATTGAATTAAATAGTGATTCATTCTGTCGTGCGCTTTCAGCATTGAGAAAGAGGGACATAATGCCAAAATGTATTTTTATTTTATATATCCATCAGGGCGGTTATTTTTTTATCCTATGGCGGAGCTTGTAGCAGATGAGGTTGGTGATGCCTGTTCTTTTTCCTCGCGGGACATCTGGACGAGCTGCCATTCCTCGTCGGAGAGGCCTGCTGGGCGGCATGCATTAGGCTGGGCGGCAGGGGGAAGCGCTGCGCCTGTATCAGCAGCATTTGCATTGCGTGCATGATTATCCATTGATGGTGTGTCAGAGTCTGACACATCTTTTTTTGTGCCTTGATTTGGCTTTTCGGGACTCTCTTGGTCAGTGAGTCCCTGGATAACAAGCCCACGAGCACGGGCGATTTTTTCAGCGACTCCCATAGCATAATCCATAACCACACGGCGCACTTCATCAGGCTGCTCCATCCAGTGGCTGATAAAGGCTATCTCGTCATCTGTCATATTGTATTTTTTTATCATTTGGTTCAAGGCTTGCTCATCGCTGTTGGTAAACATATCGCCTGTGCCATGAAGCAGCCATTCTTCGGAAACGTTATAAGTAGAGCAAATAAGTTGAATGATACGAGGACTAACAGATTCACCATCTTGTTCAATTCTGCTAGCACCTGTTTTTTTTAAGGAAATTCTTTCTCCAAAATCAGATTGTGTATAACCTAGTTTTTTTCTCAAAAGTTTAATCCTGCTATTGATACTCATATTATTACCTCCTTTTATTTGTACTTATATGATACTCCCGAAAAAGGAATTTTGCAAACAGAAATGTATCGACAAACTCCTTTAAAAGGATTTTTTTAAATATAAAAGTACATAAAAGGGAATTAAAAATAGAAAGGAGATAGCCATTATGGAGAATGACAAGTCAAAAATAGCAGACAGGTACATAAGATTGATAGAGAAGTTCTCTGCCGAGGATAGAAAGAAGGCGATAGATGCAAGCATTATATTCCTGGAGGGTGGCTTGGCAATGCTCAGAATAGCCAAGCAGCAGAGCAAGTAAAAGCCGTACAAGCGAAAATAAAAAAATCCCCCTCCGGGCGGTCAATGTGTCAGACTCTGACACGCAATAGAAAGGAGGCAATAAAAAAGCCCCGCCTAATAGCAGGGCTATAAGCTCAGAGTTGTTCATAATGCGACCACATGCTTAGTATTTTTACAGTATGGGCATCGTCATCAACATCATATACCAACCGATGTTGATAGTTGATGCGGCGGCTATAGAATCCGTACATGTCGCCCATTAATTTTTCGTATGGTGGAGGAGTTTGCCGGGGATTAAGTTTTAGAAGTTCTAAAACTTGGCATGTTTTTTCTTTTAAGCCAGCTTGCTTTAACAACTTTATATGTTTTAATGCCAGCTTTGTGAACACAATATCATACGCTACCATTTTACATCCTCCAGCGGAACACATTCATCAAGTGGTTCAGCGGCTGCCTCCAAAATATCTTTATGCAGTGCTGGATTGGCGTAAATCTCTATCGTAGCCATGATATTGCGGTATTCTTGCTCAGAAAGCAAGACACCTGCATATCCATCGGCAACAATATGAGCTGGTATATCAGATGTGGCAACCTGTTTCAGTGTTTCCAAAGGATTTTGGCTGAATTTATTAGCAGTCATAGTAAGCATTTTAATCATTCCTTTCTGATGGAGGTGGGTAATCTGTTATTGCTGTTCAGGTAGCAACAGCATCAAAGTTTACGACAGCAATTTCAGTTAGGGATTTTTCCATAGCGGCAACGATTTTTTCAAGCCGCTTGGCTACATCGTGACTATATGAGACTTCACCGCACTGGGTGCATACCTCTGAGGGAACATTTTTTACAATGACAATGCAGTGACCAAGGTCAACAGTGAAATTGGTCAGCTTGTGCTCAATGCGTCCTTTGCAGATAAAGCAAGTCATATCAATCATTCCTTTCGTTTCCGTCCCCTGACGGGGCTTTGTCAGTTATTTGGATTGATAGCAATGTATGCGCTTGGTTTGGGGATTTCTTCTTTTTCATTATGAAGGAAGTCAATCCACTGGGTAAGTGCAGACTGTGCCATTTTTAGGGCATTGCCCATAGTTTTGCCCTCGGTGATGCAGCCGGGCAAATCAGGAAAGGTAACAGTAAAAGAGTCGTCATTGTTTTTGTGGAAGATAGCTGGGTAAATATATTCTTTCATAACAAAATTCTCCATCATTATAACATTAGGTACATGGAACTATGTCTAGGCGATAGCCAAGAGGACGCAGGACTTTACTAATGGTATTTATTTTAGGTGTGGCAGTCATTTTTTCGAGGCGTGCTATAGCAGATTGCTTTAAGCCACACATATCAGCTAGTTGCTTTTGTGACAAGCCTTTGCTTTCTCTAGCTTCAATGAGTTTGCAGATTAGAGCAACTTGAAGATTAATCTCATCTTTTTCGGGTTCGGTTATAAAATCAGGGTCATTCCATAAATCATTAAAATTAGTTCCCATGTGTATCATTCCTTTCAATGTAATCTTTGGCACGATGTTTGGCACATTCAATTTCTTTTTTAGGTGTTTTTTGTGTTTTCTTTCTGAAATGATGCAAAAGCACAAATGTATTGCCAATATATGAGAAAAATAAAATGCGTTCTGGCTGAGGGCGCAGCTCCCATATATTGCCATCAATGTGTTTGATGTATGGAAGCCCTGCTCTTGTTCCATATTCTTGCAGGACACGGATGTAGGTAAGAATCTTTTCAGATAGTATGCGAGCAGATTTGTCATTATCTCGGCGTTGCCGTAAATCAATAAGGAAATCTTTTACTGTTTCATGACCATTAGAATCTTCATAAAATTCCACATTATACATAACTTCACCTCACAGAAATATTATAACATATTTGTTATTAAACAAAAAGAGGTTAATGTGTCAGAGTCCGACACGCAGGCGTACTGGAAAATAAATTCCTTGTGCCGTGTTATAAACGCTTTTTTGCAACGGCAACAGCATAGGCGGCTGAGAATTTTTGGCAAAATAAAACTAGAAGCGGGTGAGAAGCTCGCTTCTAGTTTTTTTACGTTTTTTATTTCTTAACGACGAAACCAAGCCTTCATGGTGTCGAATATCTTGACCAGCTCTGCTTCGTTGATGATATATGGCACCATGGAATACATATAGGAGAGGAAGGGACGCGCGAACACGCCGCGTTCATAGGCAAACTGCTGATAGCCTTTCAGCGTGGCAGGGTCTTTGACCTCGATGCAGGCACAGCCGCCCATGATGCGGACTTCCTTGATGCGCTCATCTTCAAAGTCTGCCAGCTCTCTGCGAGTGATTGCCTCGATGCGCTTAATCTTGGACATATAGTCATCACGCTCAAAAATCTCAATGGCTTTGAGGGAGACAGCGCAGGCAAGGGCGTTGCCCATAAAGGTAGGGCCGTGCATGAGAGCCTTTCTGTCATCATCGCTGTAGAAAGCATCATATACCTTATGATTGGCAACCGTGCAGGCATGACCGATGTAGCCGCCCGTAAGAGCCTTGCCGAGTACGAGGATGTCAGGCAGGACGACATCTGCTACAAAGCGATGCCCGGTGCGTCCGAAGCCGGTAGCCACCTCGTCAAAAATCAAAAGGACATCATATTGGCTGCAAAGCTCCCTGGCTCTCTTTAGGAAAGAAATATCGTACATCTGCATACCGCCTGCACCCTGCAAAAGAGGCTCGACAATAAAGCAATTAAGCTGGTCGTGATACTGCTCAAAAGCATCCTCTAGCGCAGGTATCGTCGTAGGGATATGAATACAGCCCTTCTTTTGGTCAACGCCATCTTTTTGCTCGAAGGCAAAGTGATAATCATCATCATCGCCGACCTCCATAGCCTTGAAGGTATCGCCATGATAAGCCCTGTTCAGCGCCAGTACCAGGGGACGGTGATTGCCCTTGTTGACATGGTACTGCAAAGCCATTTTCAGGGAAACCTCCACGGCAACGCTGCCAGAGTCAGAGAAGAAGCAATAATCCAAGTCGCCAGGAAGAAATTCCTGCAGCTTGGCGGAGAGCTTCTCAACAGGGGCATGCGTCAGCCCTGCCAGCATCACGTGGCAGAACTTGTCCGCCTGCTCTTTGATGGCGGCAGTCAGCTCTGGATGCTTGTAGCCGTGTATCATGCACCACCAAGAGGAAACGGAGTCAACTAGCTTTTGCTCCTTGGTGTACAGATACACCCCCTTGGCATCTTCAATTTTGTAAGGCTCTTTCATATGCTTCATTTGCTGATACGGAAACCAAATCATTTATTTCACCTCATCATAAAGACTTTTAAGAAGCTCGACATCAATATCCAAATCGGTATCGCCGCGCTGTACCTTGGCGAGGATGGGCAAGCCTGTCATGTATTGGCACATGCGGATATTATCATCCTCCATGACGCTGCCGGGGTGATAATTGTTGAAGATAATGCCCTTGAGCGGAAGCCCGTGCGACTTCATGTACTCATAGGCAAGCACGACGCTATTGATAGTGCCAAGACCGGCATCCGCTATCATGATAGATGCGAGATGTAAATCCTTGATGACGTCCTCTAGCTGTATCTTCGCCTCGTCAAAGCAGACAGGGCAGAGGATGCCGCCGCTTCCTTCCATAGTGATATAATCATACTTTGGAACAAGTGAATAAAAGCCGTTTCTGACCACCTGCATTTCTACAGGATGTCCCTCGATACGGGAAGCCAGATGGGGCGAGTAGGCATTTTCATATACATAGTGGCACATAGAGTCCAAATCCTGCTCTATGTCGGCACATTCCTTGACGAACAGGGCATCGCCAGGAATCAGGGAGCCGTCACTCCTGCGGTCATTGCCGCTCATTGCCGCCTTATAGTAGGCAGGCTTGCACCCAGCCTTTGCCAGCTTCTTGACAATCAGGCCGGTGACGTAGGTTTTGCCTATATCTGTGCCTGTTCCCGTAATAAAAATTCCTTTACTCATTTCTACGCCTTCTCTTCCATATAAATTATATTGTCAGACGAATCATGCCTCGTAGGGAGGGGTAATATCCCTGCCCATGCCGGTCAGCATATCCTTATCACTGCGGATGGTGGCACAGGCTGTAGTGGTCAGCATATTGCCTGTGATAGTAGCAGATGCTCCAGCACGGAAAGCGGTTTCGCCATCGTTGGTCAAAAGGGCGCGCCCTGCGCCGAGGCGGATATTGGCTTCCGGATTGATGTAGCGGAAGAATGCCACGGTGCGGAGAATGTCGTCCTCCGTGAGGCGGTCAAGGTTTTCCAAAGGGGTGCCGGGGATAGGCATCAGGGCATTGATAGGTATGGAATCGATGCCTAGCTCGGCGAGGCTGATTGCCATATCAAGACGGTCATCCCAGGTTTCGCCCATGCCGATAATGCCGCCAGAGCAGGCGCACATGCCCTCTTCCTTGACCAGCTTCAGGGTGGCAATCTTCATATCATAGGTGTGGGTGGTGCAGATGTTGGGGAAATTGCGTCTGGAGGTCTCTATATTGTGATGATAGCTGGTGACACCTGCCTCGTGCAGGCGGTGAAGCTGCTCTGCATTGAGGAAGCCCATGGATGCACACAGCTCGATATTGCAGTTTTTATGCATTTCCTCATACGCCTTGATGGCCGCATCAAATTCCTTGCCAGTCAGAGCGCGCCCAGCCGTAACAATCGAAAAGCGATGCACGCCTTCTCGCTCATTCATACGGGCAGCCGCCAAAATCTCCTCAGTGCTGAGCATATCGTGAACCTCGCAGTCGGTGTGGTTGTGAGCAGACTGAGCACAGAACTTGCAGTTTTCCGGGCATTTGCCGCTGCGTCCGTTAATGATAGAGCATAAATCCACATGCTCGCCCACGCAGGCAGCACGGATTTTATCTGCGCCCTCGCAAAGCGCAGATAAATCGCAGGTCAGAAATGCCTGCAAATCATCCTCTCTGGTCAGGCGGCGGCCGGCAATGATTTCATCAGCTAATTTCAACATATCCATAGATAACTCTCCTTGTTAACATAAATGCAATCTATAGTTTACATTCTACAGAGAGAGCCGTGAAATGTCAACTTGTTTTATAAATACAGTTGACTATAGATCGCCATGGTGGCAGAAACATCGAATGGCTCGTTATAGAAAAAAATATCTACTTATGTTATAATACATATTTGACTAAACAATTCGGGAGTGTGAATATATGTTGAGATGGGGAACCAAAACAAATATATTTTATCTTTGTGCCGGGCATTATACGGTGGATTACTATAATAATTTTCTGCCGGTCTTATTGCCGTTTATCATGGTCAAGCTGGATATGTCCCTGACCATGTGCGGTATCTTGGTAATGGTATTGGCATTTGTCGCCAGCTCTATCCAGCCCTTTGTCGGATTTATTACGGACAAGCATGACAGCAGCCGCTGGCTTCTAGCGGCGATACCCGTCAGCGGTATTTCCATTTGTCTGGCTGGACTTGCACCAAACAAGCCTGTCTTGTTTTTGCTCTGTGTATTGCTGGGAATTACCGTTGCCTTTGTACATCCCGTAGGCAGTGCTCTTTTGGGCAAGGTCGGCAATGTGGAAAATATGGGCAGGATTATGTCGCTTTATGTCGTAGGCGGCAATTTTGGTGCGGCAGTAGCTCCCGTGACGGTCATGTTTTTGCTGGACAGGTATGGCTTGGACGTTTTGCCATGGATAGCCATACCGGCAGTGGTGCTGGGCATCTTGTTTTATTTTTCGGGTCTTTACAGGCTGCCTTCTGCCAATGCCAAAAAGGTAAGCTCTAAGGAGTCCATCAGCATTGTCAAGATTTTTGGCAATCGTTCGGTCGCCATGCTGAATATAGCGATGGGACTGCGCTGCTGCACGCATGTGTCCGTATCTACTTTTTTGCCTATGCTGCTCATTTCGCATGGCGCTTCCAACGTAGTCTCCGGCTCGATGCTGACCGTATTCCTGATGGGGACGGCTGCCGGCGGACTTATCGGCGGCGAGCTTGGCGATCGCTTCGGACACAAGCGGCTGATGATGGTTTCTCTAGCTTTGACCGTATTGCCGACTGTCTTGTTTTTTATTTTTCCGGATGCAGGAGCTTTTACCAGTATTTTGCTGTTTTTCTCCGGCTTCTTTGTGCAGGCGCCGCAGCCAAGCTCTATTGTATGGACGGGCAGGCTGATGCCTCAGTACATCGGCGTAGCATCTGGCATGATGATGGGGCTTTGCTTTGGCATCGGCAGCATCGGTGCGGCTGTTACGGCGGCGTTGGGGGACTATATCGGCTTGGAATCGGCGATGTTCTTAAGCGTAGTGCCGGTAGCCGTGGCAGCAATTTTGGTTATGTTCACGCCGTATACTAGGGCAGCGGCAGAAAAATAGGCAGATAATTGGGATAGCAGGAGGTACGGCATGGTTATTTTGGAAAAGGCAGTCTTGCATATATTGGATTTTGCTGGCGCAGAACCTGTGCTTTCCGCTCAGGAGCTGGCTTTGGACAATGGTATTGGCGAATTTCTTACCCGCCATATCGAAAAGACCATTCACAGCCAGGATGCCAAGACGGGCAGATTTTATGAAAACAGCGAGTTTTATCTGCTGCTTCAGAACTATGTAGGGCAAAGGCAGGGCTTTGTGGAATTTTCGCAAAAGGTGGCAGAAATACTTTATCAGTCCTTGGCGCACTGTCAGGATATTCAAAACACAGATTTGTTTATCTGCCAGCTCAGGGCAGATGATATACCGCATGTGGCACTGCTGAAGTGCGTCAATCATCAAGGATATGTACACCAGGTCAATCTGACGGAGGATGGCGCAGTGGCTACCGAGGTCATGAACAGCAGCGGACTTTTGCCGGGCAACAGCCAGCGCATGGATGAATTTGCCTACATCAATCTGATGAGTGGCGAGGCTTTGATTAAATCCAAGAAATATACCTTGGATGGCAATAGCGTCTTTGTTCTGCCGGAGCTTCTTTTGGAATGCAATCAAGCGCCATCGCCGAGGGAAACCATTAAGGAAATCAGCAAGGCGGTCAAGAAGGTGGCGGAGGCGTACTGTCAGGACGAGGTGGAAACGGCGGCAGCAGTCAAGAACTATATTGCCGAAAATCTGCCGCCTGACGGAGCGCTTGACCCGCAGCAGGTGGGCGAGGCGGTCTTTCAGGACAATCCTGCCATGCAGGCGGATTATCGTCAGGAAATGGAAAATGCTGGCTTTCGCGAGCCGGTAGTGGTAGACAAGGAAGCTACCTTGAAGAAAATGCGCAAGCACAAGCTCGCTACCGACACGGGCATCGAGCTGGTGATTCCGACAGAATTTTTTGAAAATACTGAGTTCGTGGAGTTCTATAAGGATGCGGACGGCTTTATGTCCATTACCTTGAAGAATATCCAGCATATTGTGAACAAGTAAGCTATAAATATCATCATTGATAGCGATGGGATGGTGAAATTATGCAGGAAGAAACAAAGACATATGCGACAGAAACTCCGCCAGAGCAAGCTATTTTGGCAGGGGTTGATACAGGCAGGGGAAGCTGGCTGGCAGAGGACTCGCTTGATGAGCTGGAGGGACTGGCAAAGACCGCTGGCGCTGTCGTAGTTGGCAGGACGGTGCAAAAAAAGGAGCGTCCTGATACGACGCTCTTCCTTGGCAAGGGCAAGGTGGCAGAGGTTGCCTTTATGGCACAGGAGCTGGGGGCGGATTTATTGATTTTGGATGATGAGATTACGCCCTCGCAGCAGCGCAACCTTGAGGCGGCTACAGGCCTTAGGGTAGTGGACAGGACGGCTCTGATTTTGGATATTTTTGCCCAAAGAGCCAGATCAAGTGCAGGAAAGCTGCAGGTAGAGCTGGCACAGCTCCAATACAATCTGCCACGGCTGGGCGGACAGGGACTTTCTTTGTCGCGCCTCGGCGGCGGCATTGGCACGAGAGGCCCTGGTGAAACCAAGCTAGAAATGGACAGGCGGCGTATTCGCAGCCGGATTCATGATTTGACCGAAAAAATCGACAGGCTCAAGGCTCAGCGCCAGCTTCATAGAATCCAGCGCCACAACAGCCGCGTGCCGGTAGCGGCACTGGTCGGCTATACCAACGCAGGCAAGTCAACTATCCTGAACGCCCTTGCAGGCACTGACGAGGTGATGGCGGAGGATCTGCTTTTTGCAACGCTTGACCCGACGACAAGGCTGATCAGCCTCGATGACAAGCAGGAGATTCTTTTGACGGATACGGTCGGCTTTATCCAAAAGCTGCCGCATACGCTGGTGAGCGCCTTTCAGGCTACGCTTGAGGAAACGGTTGAGGCGGACTTGCTGATTCATGTGGTAGATGCCTCAGATGTAAATTATGAATTGCAGATTCAGGCGGTCATGGAAGTGCTCAAGGAAATCGGTGCACAGGACAAGCCGTCCATCTTTGTCTTTAACAAGGCTGACAAGCTGCCGGTATTGCAGTTTCCAGACAGCCATGTGGAGAAAAGGATGTTGCAGGGCAGGGACGGCGTGGTTATTTCAGCCAAGAATCCGGCAGGCCTTGCGATTCTCAAAGAAAAAATCAAGAGCGTCTTTGCGCAGAGCAGCCTGACCCTGCGACTATGTATTCCTTACCAGCTGGGGCATTTGGTCACGAGGCTGCACAGCGTTGCCAAGGTAAGCTCGATTAATTACAATGAGCAGGGAACTGTTTTGGAAGTCACCATGCCGGTTTCTGAAGCGGCTGCCTATCTGGAGTATGAAGTCAGGGATAAAAAGGAAGAATAAGAAAGAATGATGAGCTGATTCTCGGATGAATACAGCTTGCGATAAAGGAGATAATAGAAAAATGTCATTTTCTGAGAAATTACTGCAGTTGAAAAAACAGGCTTTGGCCCAGGCTACGCCGATGTTTGCCCACATCGATGCCGTAGCCGAGTCCAATACCTTGAAGGTGCTTGATGCGATGCGCGAGTGCCAGGTGTCTGAGGCGCACTTCAACACGACCTCCGGCTATGCCTATGATGATATCGGCCGCAGCAAGATTGAGGAACTCTTTGCCAAGGTATTTGGCGCAGAAAGAGCACTCGTGCGCACAAATTTTGTGTCTGGCACGCATGCCCTGGCTACGGTGCTTTTTGGTATCCTAAGGCCGGGCGACAAGCTGGTGTCGCTGACAGGTGCGCCATATGACACCATGCAGACTGTCATCGGCTATGCCAATGCCAGCAAAGGCTCGCTCAAGGAATTTGGCGTTCTCTATGACGAGCTGCCTATGGTTGACGGCAAGGTTGACATGAAGGGAATCGCTGCCAAGATAACGCCTGATACCAAGATGGTGCTGATACAGCGTTCCCGTGGCTATTCCATGCGCAATCCTCTGACCATAGACGAGATCGGGAGCATCTGTCAGGAGGTCAAGAAGGCAAAGCCTGACTGCATCTGCTTTGTGGACAACTGCTATGGCGAGTTTGTCGATACTAGAGAGCCGGTGCAGGCAGGAGCGGATATTATGGCAGGTTCTTTGATCAAAAATCCGGGCGGCGGCGTGGCACTGACCGGCGGCTACATTGCCGGCAGGGATGACTTGGTGGAGCTGTGCTCTTATCGGCTGACTGCGCCTGGCATGGGCGATGAGCTAGGCGCTTCCCTTGCCAACAACCGCATGATTTTTCAAGGCTTTTTCCTGGCACCGCATGTAGTGGCACAGGCAATCAAGGGCGCTGTCTTTGCGGCCTCGCTCTTTGCCCTTTTAGGCTGCAAGACGCTGCCTCTGCCTACAGATGTACGGGGGGATATTATTCAGGCGATTCAGTTGGATACCCCAGAGAAGCTGATTGCTTTCTGCCGTGGGATTCAGAAGTATTCTCCGGTGGATTCCTTTGCTGCGCCTGAGCCTTGGGATATGCCTGGCTATGCTGACAAGATTATCATGGCTGCTGGAACGTTTGTGCAGGGTGCGTCTATCGAGCTTAGCGCAGATGGACCTCTGCGCGCACCATACAATGTATACTTACAGGGCGGACTCACCTTCGAGCATGCCGTAATCGGCATCATGGGAGCAGCCCAGGCCATTGAGGACTTGGCAGACCAGTAAATATACATAATTTGGATTAAGGGTTTGACATCTATGGAAAGCAGGTGAGAAGATTATTTTCCCATTTATGACGCTAGAAGACGACACGGAGATTACACATTCCGAAATGCTGCCTAATGGCGAGGTGAAGGTGTATGTTGAAACACCCGATGCAAAGGATGGCTTTCATAACATGGTATGCTATTTGCCTAGCTATAGGGTGGAAGAAGTTTTTGGATATTCAAAAGTCGAAGTGAAAAAATATGTGGATTTTATACGCAAGGCAGCACATTTGATTATCGAATTTTCACAAGAAGGTGGCTTCAATAAGGATGAATATCGGCGTTCTTCGGGAGTGTTGCAGTAACCGTAGAATTTTATGGTCGACACATGCAGCTAGTAGAATCCAGCAACGGGTAATTTTTTTCATGGATATTGCAAAATATAAAATCATTGTAGTATAATAGTCACTGTGAGAAATCCTACTAGAGGGATTTTTTTAGAACGGATAAAGGAAAGAGGGATTAATATGAAGATTAGAGCAAAGCTTTATATCTCCTACGCCGTGATGGTTCTAGGCATCGTCATCATGGCTATCTATGGCGTCTACCAGTTGAAGAATGTAGACGGCATGTCAAATAAGATTGTTGAAACTAACATTCCGAGAATCAATACGATGACTAGAATCGATGTTGATATATCGGACTACAGGGGCTACGCCTTGCAGCATGTTATTGCTCAGGACAAGGCAACTCAGCAGCAGTACGAGCAGAAGATGTCCCAGACCAAGAAGACCATTGATGAAAATCTGAGCAAGTATCATGATATGTCTACTATGCGTGACAAGGTAGAGAAGCTGCAGGGAGAGTGGTCGCAGTATTCGTCCATTGTTGACAGGCTGATAACCGAGTCGAGAAATAATAATACCGAGGCAGCTATGAAGCTGGCTGTAGAGGCACAGGCTCCTTTTGATGATTTGGTTCAGACCATCCTAGATTTGGAGTCGGCAAATACCGATGCTGCCAATAAGGACAGCGCTGATGGCACGGATATGGTGACAAGCAGTATCTATGTGCTGGTTATTATGTGTATCGTAATGCTCTTGATCGGCTTGGTCGTAGCCTTCAAGGTCAGCGGCTACATCACTGGCATGCTGGACACGATGACCGCTGGCTGCAACAAGATGGCAGAGGGCGACTTCCGCAACACTGCGAGAGCTATCACTGCTGATGACGAGTTTGGCGATATGGCAAATGCCCTTGCCAATATGCGTACCAAGGTCAATGCCTTGCTGAAGAAGATTGGCGAGAGCGCCCAGACTGTGGCTGCTTCTTCTGAGGAGCTTACCGCAAGTGCTGACCAGTCTGCCGCAGTCGTACAGAACATTGCCCAGTCTGTAACCGAGATTGCTGCCCACAATGACAAGCAGGGCAGTGCGGTTGATACCGTAAGCGCCGCTGTACAGCAGATTTCTGCCAGCGTACAGGAGATTTCCAGCAACGCCAATATTGCCGATACCAATGCGGCCAAGGCTTCCACTATTGCTAATGATGGCGGCAGATCCGTTGAGATTGCTATCAAGCAGATGGGCAAGATCAGCGAGGTTGTAGAGACTTCTGCCGATGTAGTCAACGAGCTGGGCGAGGCATCCAAGGAAATCGGTCAGATTGTAGAGCAGGTTTCCGCTATCGCAGCTCAGACCAACCTCTTGGCACTCAATGCGGCTATCGAGGCAGCACGTGCCGGCGAGCACGGCAGAGGCTTTGCCGTTGTAGCTGAGGAGGTTAGAAAGCTGGCAGAGGAGTCCCTGACTGCTGCTGACAAGATTAACACCATGATTACCACCATCCAGGCGAAGACTGTTGACGCAGTATCTGCGATGAAGTCTGGCTCTGAGGAGGCTGCCAAGGGTGCAGAGGTTGTCAAGGATTCCGGCGTGGCATTTGACAACATCATGAAGATCAATACCGAGGTTGCTGCGCAGGTCAAGGAGATTGCCCGCACTACCGAGGAAGCAGCCAAGGCTTCTACCAACGTTGTTTCCGCCGTGCAGGTTGTTGATGATGCAGCCAAGAATATTTCTGACCGCACGCAGACCGTTTCCGCTGCTACCGAGGAGCAGTCCGCATCTACTGAGGAAATAGCTTCCAGCAGCCGCAGCCTGTCTGATTTGGCTCAGACCTTGAACAACGAGGTAAACAGATTCAAGGTTTAATCTCTGCCAGAGATAGTTTTTGAAGTATAAAAAAGCCAGTTGCCTGGATATGTGTATATCTAGGTGGCTGGCTTTTTGCGTGGGAAGCTGGCTGGGAAAAGTAAAATTTGCGGTATACAGCGAGGCGGAATTTTAGTATGATAAAGATAAAGCTAAGAGTGTTATCATTGTTGGATGGCAATGATAATGTGGCAGTTGCTTATCAAAGGAGGATTTTTTATGGTAAAGATAGCAGTTATTGGTGGTTCGGGGGTTTATGATCCGGATATGCTGGAAAATGTGCGTCAGGAAACGGTAGAAACTCCCTATGGAGATGTAGCTTTGCAGATTGGCACGTATGCTGGCAGGGAAGTAGCTTTTTTGGCTCGTCATGGCAGCCATCATTCCATTGCGCCGCATAAGATTAATTACCGAGCCAATATCTACGCTCTGAAAAAGCTGGGGGTGCGCAAGATTATTTCCACTACAGCAGTAGGCTCGCTGAACAAGGCTATGCGGCTGGGCGATTTTGTCCTGCCAAATCAGTTTTTGGATTTTACGCGGGACAGGGTATGCACCTTCTATGAGGGCGGCGAGCGCGGCGTAGTCCATGTGGATGTTACTGATCCGTATTGTCCGGAGCTGAGAAAGCAGATTGCGGAGATTGGCAAGCGATTGGGGATACACGTTATCAATGGCGGAACTTATGTGTGTACAAATGGCCCTCGTTACGAGACTCCGGCAGAGATAAAGATGTTTGCTATGTTCGGTGGCGATCTGGCAGGCATGACCAACGTGCCGGAGGTCACGCTGGCGCAGGAAGCTGAGATGTGCTATGCGACTATCTCCATGGTAACGAATATGGCGGCAGGCATTTCTGAGAGCAAGCTGACTCATCAGGAGGTTATGGATGCCATGGCAGCCAACAGCGACAATTTCCGCAAGCTGATTATGACGCTTTTGGCAGAGCTTGATCCTGATGAGGATAACTGTGACTGTGCGCATGTCTTGGAGGGCGTGGGCGGCTTCAAATTATGAAAATCATAGCCCGTATTCACAATGATTTTGACAGCAAGTTTGGCATACCGAGGCAAAGCAATGTGGTGAAAGAGCTAGTGGGGATGATTGTCTTTGAGCCTGAGTATCGTGATGCCTCGGCCCTGCGCGGCATTGAAGGCTTTGACTATCTGTGGCTTATTTGGCAGTTTTCCGAGGCGGTGCGTGATAAATGGTCGCCTACCGTGCGTCCGCCCATTCTCGGCGGCAACACCAGGGTAGGGGTATTTGCGACGCGCTCGCCATTTCGTCCCAATGCCTTGGGACTATCGAGTGTCAAGCTCGAGGGCGTAGATTTGCATACATCTCATGGGCCTGTACTGTACGTCAGCGGTGCGGATTTGATGAATGGCACGCCTATATTTGACATCAAGCCATATCTTGCCTATGTGGACAGCCATCCGGAGGCAGCGCAGGGCTTCCGTGGCGATGGCTGGGGCAGAAGGCTTCAGGTTGATTTTCCAAAGGAGCTTTTGCTAAAGGTTTCGCCAGAGAAGCAGGCTGGACTTTTGGGCGTGCTGGCAAACGATCCAAGGCCTACCTATCAGGAAGATGCCGAGCGTATTTACGGCATGTCATTTGGCGGTATGGAAATCAAATTCCGGGTAGCAGATGGCGCTCTGTATGTGCTCTCGGTAGAATAATAAAGACCATGACAAAGCCTCCGTTAGCAAGCACACTGCCTATTGACAAATCAAGTATCAGCATATACAATGGGAGTGTACGACATGCAACGGGGCATATGGCTCTGTTTGCATGTTTTTTTTACAGCAAAGGAGATGTGTCGAAATGAGAAGTTTTCCTTTATTTGAAGAGCTTGAGGCAGAGCGTGACAAGGTTAATGCAGAATTTCACAAGACTACCAAGCCGCAGCTTATAGAGAGGCTGAAGGAGTTTGGCTTTATGCAGCCTGACCCTGACAATCCGACCAAGCTGGTACTGGCGGAAAAGGCTACAGACAATGTATATCATCTCTCTATCAATCGCTACAGCGTTACGGTGCAGTTCCAGCATGTCAGATCCGGCGAGGTGAAGCTCATTTGCGATATTAGCAATTTTGCCATGAATACGCACAATATGATGAATGTGATTATAAAATGCGTGGATTACTGGCTGCAGTACGGCGTGGTTTATGATTATGTCAGTGCACAAGGCTTTAGGGAGATAGAATAAGCTGCTCGGTGTGATCAGGGCAGGATGGTTTTTGGCGTGCTTGCAAAAGAGTGCTTTGTATTTGGGGAGAATCCTGCCTTCAAGCTGTATCGGGATTCTCCCTTTTTGTTATCGCCTCGAATTTCAAAAATGCTGCATGATGTGTCAGATACATTCGGGTTCATGGTTTTTGGGCGGGAGCGAGATGCAAGCAGAATGATTGTTTGGAAGCATCGGCACTATGTTTGGGAACATTGCTGGCAGAGCGAAAGAGTAATGTCGGCAACAGGATATTGCCATTAATTTTATCTGAAAAGCAGGATTTTTCTCAAAAATATCGAATATATTTTCCTAGAAGGTTTCGTTGGCAAATATGATTTGATAGAGAGTTGAGAGAGTATGCACAAGATATGGAATGTAAAGGAATATGATAAAGACAAGGCGGCGGCTCTGGCGGCAGAGACAGGCGTATCGCATTTGCTGGCAGGCGTTATGCTCAATAGAGGGATTGACAGCAGGGAAAAGGCTGAGGAGTTCTTGCATCCGGAAAGATGCGAGTATCATGACCCGTATCTTTTGCCGGATATGGCTGCTGCCGTAAAAAGGCTGAGGCAGGTGATAGAAAATCACGAGCAGATTGCGATTTATGGCGATTATGATGCCGACGGTGTCACGGCGACGACGCTGCTTTTGCAAAATCTGCGGCAGCTTGGTGCAGTGGCAGACTACTATATTCCGAATAGATTCACGGAAGGCTACGGCATTAACAATGAAGCACTGGAAAAGCTATATCATTTGGGAGTCAGGCTGATTATTACCGTGGACTGCGGCATAAAGTCCGTGCAGGAGATAGCCTCGATGGCGGATAAGATGGATTTTATCATCACGGATCACCATCTGCCGGGAGATGAAATTCCGAAAGCTGTTGCCGTGGTCGATGCGCATAGAAAGGATTCTGTATATCCATGCAGGGAGCTGGCAGGCGTGGGGATTGCCTTTAAACTGTGTCAGGCGCTATGGCAGGAAATGAAAAACGAGCCGTACAGAGAAGCGGACTTGGAGATTGCAGCCTTGGGTACGGTTGCGGATGCCGTGCCATTGGTGGGCGAAAACCGCAAAATCGTAGCAGCAGGCTTGAAAAAAATGTCCGCTACCAAGTACATCGGGCTAAGGGCGCTGATAGAGGTTACAGGGTTGAGCGGCAGGGAGATTGACAGCACGGCTGTCGGCTTTATCCTTGCCCCGCGCATCAATGTGGCAGGACGGCTGGAGAGTGCCAGGCTCAGCGTGGAGCTTTTGCTGTCTCAGCAAAAAGACGAAGCGATGCAGATGGCGCAACGCCTTAATGAACTGAACACCACCCGAAAGGAACTGAAGAATCAGATACAGGCAGCGGCGGAAAGGCAGCTTGCAGATGCGGACATGGATAATGCCAGGGTAATCGTCGTGGCTGGCGAGGGCTGGCATCACGGCGTTCTAGGGCTGGTGGCATCTTCCTTGCAGGAGAAGTATTATCTGCCTACGGTCGTTATCAGCGTCAAGGACGGCATAGGCAAAGGATCATGCCGCAGTATCAGCGGCTTCAATATTTTTGAGGCGCTAGGGCATTGTCAGGAGCAGCTTTTGCAGTTTGGCGGTCATGCGATGGCGGCTGGACTGACCGTGGAGGAAGGAAAGATTCCTGCTCTTAGGGCGGCGCTTGAAAGGGAGACAATGCGCCAAATGCAGCCAGAGCAGTTTATTCCGAGCTTTACCATCGATATGGAGATTTCGCCAGCCGAGATAACCATGCCGATGGTAGAAGAGCTTGGCATGCTTGAGCCGTGCGGCATGGCGAATGAGAGTCCGCTATTTGCCTGCCGCAGCCTGCGTGGCACAAATGGCGAGCTGAAGGGGACGGATGCCAGCCACCTCAAGTTTTCGGTCACGGATAAGGGACGCTTGGTGGATGCTATTGCCTTCAATATGCCGGAGATGCTGGGCAGGGTAAGCAGAGGCAGCTTTGACATGGTGTACGCCATCGGCATCAATGAATGGCGTGATATGCGGAATCTGCAATGTATCGTCAAGTGTCTGGAAAATCCTGTGCCGGTGGGTCGGAATATGGTGCTGAACCGTGAATTTCTCAAGGGAATCTATGGCTTTCTCCTCAAGAGAGCCAAAGCTGGCAGGCGGCTGTCGGCTGACCTTGGCTGGATAGCCATGCAGGCTAGGGGCGAGGGATGCCTGGCGACCCTGGAAAACGTCAAGGATGCCTTGAAGATTTTCCTAGAGCTGGGACTGCTCGTAGAGGATGGCAGCGGCGGCATGCAGCTCAATCTGGATAGTCCGCCTATGAAGCTGGAAGATTCTCCTACCTACAGAAGGCTGAACCACTGCGAGGCATAGCTTTTGAGCTGGAAGCAGGTTTGGCGTTCATGAAAAATAGGGAATTTAGTACAATAAATCAGAAAAATAGGGCATATGCACGCTAAATGTGCTATACTCTACATATATTGTTATAGTTGGTGGTGGTTCAAATGTTGGAACAAAAAAATCAGAATAATGTCGACATCTATATACCAGAGGTAGCATCTGCGACAGCCCAGGTCACTATCGATGACGTTATCAATGCCGTGGTCAAGTATCAGCCCCATGCTGATATAAAGCTGATACGCAAGGCTTATGATTTGGCAAATGCAGCCCATGCTGGACAAAAGAGGGCTTCGGGAGAGGATTACATTATTCATCCGCTGTGCGTAGCAAAGATTTTGACGGAGCTGCAGATTGATGCCACCACTATTACGGCGGCACTGCTGCATGACGTGGTAGAGGATACGACCTATTCGCAGAGCCAAATGGAGGATATTTTTGGTCCGGAGGTGGCGATGCTGATTGACGGCGTTACCAAGCTGGGCAAGATAAAGTATCAGTCCAGGGAGGAGCAGCAGTCGGAGAATTATCGCAAGCTGTTTTTGGCGATGGCAAAGGATATCCGCGTCATCATGATCAAGCTGGCAGATCGCCTGCACAATATGCGCACGCTGAAATTCGTCAAGGAGGAAAAGCAGAAGCGCATTGCCAAGGAGACTATCGAGGTGTATGCGCCCCTTGCCAACCGCCTTGGTATTTCCAATATCAAGTGGGAGCTGGAAGATTTGTGCCTGAGATACCTCGAGCCGGAGTTTTACTATGACTTGGTGGAAAAGGTGAAGCAGAAGCGCCGGGAAAGACAGCGCTTTATCGAGGATTCCATCCTGCAGATTCATACCAAGCTGATACGCAGCGGCATCAAGGCAGAAATCAGCGGGCGTGCCAAGCATTTTTACAGTATTTACCGCAAGATGAAGCGTGACAACAAGGACATCAGCGAGATTTATGATTTGTCTGCCGTTCGCGTGCTGGTGCACAATGTCAAGGACTGCTATGCGGTGCTGGGTGTGATTCATGCCATGTGGAAGCCGATTCCTGGCAGGTTCAAGGACTATATCGCCATGCCGAAGTCCAATGGCTACCAATCCCTGCATACTACGGTTATGACCAGGGGCTATCCATTGGAGATTCAGATTCGTACCTTTGCCATGCACAAGGTTTCCGAGTACGGCGTAGCAGCCCACTGGAAGTACAAGGAAGCAGGACGCAGCGTCGGAGCTGGCAATGACTATGAAAAGAAGATTTCGTGGCTGCGGCAGATGGTGAACCTGCAGCATGAGGTCAATGACCCGAGCGAGTACCTCGAAGCTCTGAAAATGGATATTTTCTCAGACGAGGTCTTTGTCTTTACGCCGAATGGCGACGTTATCGACCTGCCGAAAGGCTCTGTGCCGATAGATTTTGCCTATAGAATCCATACCGAGGTAGGGCATCACTGCGTGGGCGCCAAGGTCAACGGCAAGATTGTGCCGCTTGAGTACAAGCTGCAGAATGGCGATCAGGTGGCAATCATTACCAACAAGGCAAATAACGGTCCTAGCCGGGATTGGCTGAATATCGTGGCATCCTCAGACACCCGGGCAAAGATTCGCTCCTGGTTCAAGAAGGAAAAGCGCGAGGAGAATATTATCCGCGGACGCGATATGCTGGAGAAGGAAGCCAAGCGCCTAGGCTATGAGCCAAAGGATTTGCTGCGGGATGAATGGCTCAATTCTGTCTGCCTGCGATTCAATATCAATAATGATGAGGATATGCTGGCGGCGATCGGCTACGGCGGCATTGCGGTAAACGGCGTTATCGCCAAGCTCATCGAGCACCATAAAAAGGCGATCAAGGCTTCCACGCCGCCTGATGTCAGCCAGATGCTGGAGGGCATCAAGCAGCAGCACCGCAATTCTAAGAAGAACAAGGCCAGCCATGGTATTTTGGTAGAGGGCGAGTCCGGTATGCTGGTGCGTTTGGCAAGATGCTGCAATCCTATCCCGGGCGACCCTATCGTGGGCTATATCACCAAGGGCAGGGGCGTGTCAGTACATCGGGCGGACTGTCCGAATGTCTTGTCTGATGATGGCGATACCACGAGGGTCATCGACGTAAATTGGGATGTCGGACTGGACAAGACCTACACCGTGGAGATTGAGATAAACTGCAATGACACAACCGGCGTCTTGACCAGCATACTGGCTGTGCCTGCCGAGATGAAGATAAATGTATCGTCAGTCAATGCCAAGGCGAACAGAGGCAATAAGACCTCGACCATCATCATGGGGTTAGAGGTGAATAATGCCGCGCAGATTTCCATGGTGATGGCAAAAATCCGCCGTCTAAAGGATGTGTACAGTGTGGGACGCGCCTTGTTCGCTTCGACTGATAACAACAGTAATACCAAGCATGGTCGCTAAAAAATAAATGATACTAAACATACAAAGAAGGTGTAAAAATGGGATTTTCAGTTGAAACACTGGTGGTCGGGCCGATTGAGGAGAATTGCTACGTTCTCAAGGACGATGCCTCAAATCACGGACTTATTATTGACCCAGGTGATAATGGACAGGAAATTCTGGCTTATATTCGGGACAACGGCATCAAGGTGGATTTGATAGTCAATACGCACGGCCACTGGGACCATATCGGCGCGGTGGACTTTTTGCGGGATGAGCTGAAGGCAAGGCTCGCCATTCATGCAGACGATGCCTCGATGCTGACAGCAAGCAAGGAAGAAATGGCTGCGTACAGCATCTTCGCTGGCGGCAAGCGTCCAGCGGAGATATTGCTGAAGGATGGAGATAACATCGAGCTGGGTGACAATTCCCTGCAGGTGATCCATACGCCGGGACATACCAAGGGCGGCATCTGCCTCTATGGCGGCGGCTGTCTTTTTAGCGGCGATACGCTTTTTGCTGGCAGTGTCGGCAGAACGGATTTGCCGGGCGGAGATTATCGGGCAATTTTGGATTCAGTAAGAAACAAGCTGAAAATTGTCGATGATAGTGCCAAGGTTTATCCGGGACATGGCCCTGCTACCAGCATGGGACACGAACGGCGCTGCAATCCGTATTTGCAGGAAAGATAGTGATAGTGTAGGGAGAGGCTTTTGCTTTTTAGGAAGAGATTTGTTATAATGTTAGGTATTTTATTAGGATTGAAGGAGGCTGCCCTATGCCATCGGAATACTCGTTGGAGGATTTAAAGAAAAAATTGCAAAGCAGTTCGTACAAGCTGACGCATCAGAGAAAGGTCGTTTTGGAGGTCTTTGTGGACAATCCCGGCACGCATCTGAGTGCGGAGGAGGTGCACGATATTCTCAAACAGCAGTCGGCAGATATCGGGCTGGCTACCGTGTACCGCTCTTTGGAGCTTTTGTGCGACAAGGAAATCGGTATCTTGCAGAAAATAGAATTTGGTGATGGCTGTGCCAGATATGAGCTGAATCTGACAGAGCCAAATACGCATCAGCATCATCATCTGATCTGCACCAAGTGCAAGAAGGTCATGGAATTTTCCGAGGATATGCTGGATGCCTTGGAATCAGATATTATGAAAAAATGCGGGTTCAAGGTAACTGACCATCAGGTCAAGTTCTTTGGCCTGTGCGAGGAGTGCCAGAAGAAGGTTGCTGATTAAGAATTTTACACTAAACAGTTCGCATCAGGTTGTCGTAAAGGTAGTACGGGAGATTTTGAATCTTTTTGCCATGGAAGTGCCAGCCATGGCGAAAGAGCCTGTAGAGCACGCTGATGAGGAATACGATTTATGGGAGCTTGACATCGAAAACACCATAGACAGCGTGGCGGGCGCTACGACGCATACCCAGACGGAGCGCCCCGGAGAGCTGCCTGTGGTACATACGTTGGTCAGCTATGTTGATAAGGGCGGCACAAGGCACAGCATGGAAGCGCAGTCTGTCGGTCGTGGCAGTGAGAGGTTCGAGGCTGGCAAGCATCGCCTTATCAAGCTGAATCTTTACCATTTGTTCCGACAGGAGTTTGGCTTTCCGGAAGCTCCATGGGGAATCTTGCACGGCGTGAGGCCGACCAAGATTGTCCATCGTATGCTGGCAGAGGGTCTGAGCCGTGATGAAGCTGTGGCTCGCCTGCGTCAGGATTACGAGGCGAGCGAGGAAAAGGCTGTTACGATTGTCGATATGGCTGTCCGCCAGCAGCCGTTTTTGGCACAGACAGACGAAAAGACAATCAGCATATATGTGGGGATTCCTTTCTGCCTGACTCGCTGCCTTTATTGCTCATTTCCTGCCAATGTATTGCCTGATAGAGGCGGCATAGACAAGTTTATGGCGGCGTTCAAGAAGGATTTGCAGGGCGTTGCGGACATCGTAGCAGACTACGGCTTTACGGTGCAGTCTATCTATGTGGGCGGCGGTACGCCGACCAGCCTGCCTGATATGTATTTCAGGGAGATGCTGGAGCTGGTAAATGCCAGCTTTCGTTGCAAGGACACGGTAGAGTTTACCGTAGAGGCAGGGCGGCCTGACAGCATGTCGCCAGCCAAGCTGAGGGCTATGGTGGATTGCGGCGTTACGAGGGTAAGCTGCAATCCGCAGACTATGCAGGCAAAGACCTTGAAGCGCATCGGGCGCAACCACAGTCCTGAAGCCATTGTCACCATGTTTCATGAACTGCGTCAGGCAGGGATTCCGGAAATCAACATGGATTTGATTATCGGGCTGCCGGGTGAGGGCGTAGCCGAGATAAGGGATACAATGGAGCAGATTGTGGCATTAAAGCCTGATGATATTACGCTTCATTCACTGGCTCTGAAGCGTGGCTCAAGGCTGAAGATGAATCTTCACGAGTACGAGCTGCCGGATGATGATGCCTGCCGGGAGATGTTTGGCACAGCCATGGAATATGTCCGCAAGGCTGGTCTAAAGCCATACTATCTTTATCGTCAGGGCTACATGCGCGGTCAGATGGAAAATGTAGGCTGTAGCCGTCCCGGAGCTGAAAGCATGTACAATATTCAGATCATGGAGGAACACCAGACCATTCTCGGCATCGGCGGCGCTGCTACCAGCAAGGTAGTGGATTTTAGAGCCAATAGGCTGAAGTCTGCCTTCAATGCCAAGGATTTGCTCACTTATGAGCGTGACATAGATATATATGTAGCCAAGAGACGGGCACTGGTAGAGGAAACTTACGGCAAGCCTGAGAATAAGGCAAGTATTTGATTGTAGATATAGGAGGAATTATCGGAATGTTGACAAATGCACCTCGCGGAACCAAGGATATACTCCCTGATACAGTAGGCGACTGGAACTATATAGAGGGTGAAATCAGAGAGCTGTGCCGCCGTTTTGGCTACAGCGAGATCCGCACGCCTATTTTTGAGCATACGGAGCTTTTCCAGCGCGGCATCGGTGAGGGAACAGATGTGGTGGACAAGGAGATGTATACCTTTACCGACCGTGGCGAGAGAAGCATCACCCTGAGACCGGAAAATACGGCTTCGGCAGTACGCGCTTATTTGCAGAACAAGCTCTATGCCCAGTCAAATTTGGTCAAGCTGTTTTATATAGGCTCTATGTTCCGCTATGACCGTCCGCAGGCAGGGCGTATGCGCGAGTTCCATCAGTTCGGCGTTGAGGCGCTGGGCGAGGAAAATCCAGCCGTAGATGCAGAGGTTATCCTGCTTGCCATGAGCCTTTTAGAGGGCTTGGGACTTAAGGATTTGGAGCTTTCCATCAATTCCGTAGGCTGTCCGAAGTGTCGCAGCAAGTACAGAACAATGCTGCAGGATTTCTTCCGTGATAAGCTGGATGATTTGTGCGAGGACTGCCGCAGCCGTTTTGAGAGGAGTCCTTTGAGAATCTTGGACTGCAAGAAGGACAGTGACAAGCCGTATATGGCTGATGCCCCGAAGATTACGGATTGTCTCTGCGGTGAATGTGCGGAGCATTTTGCCAAATTGCAGGAGCTTTTGGAAAGTGCCGGTGTAAAATTCAGCCATGACCCAAGACTGGTGCGAGGCTTGGATTATTACACCAAGACAGCCTTTGAAATCAAATATCCGCCTCTTGGCGCTCAGAGCGCCGTAGCTGGCGGCGGACGCTATGACGGGCTGATTGAGGAAATGGGCGGCAATCCTACGCCAGCCGTAGGATTTGCTACAGGCTTGGAACGCCTGCTTTTGGCACTTGAAAGCCAGAATCTCCTGCCTGAAAAGAACCGCTCCGTGGATGCCTATGTGGTCGCCTTAGGCGAGTCGGCTCAGGCAGAGGGCTTCAAGCTTTTGAACAATCTGCGCCAGCAGGGGATATCCGCTGCTATGGATTTTGCCGGCCGCAGCATGAAGGCACAGATGAAGCAGGCAAACAAGCTCGGGGCGCGCTACAGCGTGATTCTCGGCGATGACGAGATAGCCGAGGGAGTCGTGATGCTCAGGAGCATGGAGGACAGCTCGCAGGAAAAAATTCCTATGGCGCAGGCAGCGGAGAAAATCAAGGCATAATGCATTATCTGCGGCGTTGTCCAAATATGCATTTGTGCGCAGATTTTTGTGATAAATATCTTGTAAAAAGCCATAGAGATTTGTTATAATTATATTTGCGATTTGTTTTAGCATGGCTGCCTTTGTCCGTTGGTCTTGACTGGTGGATAAGGGCAGCCAAAAATAGTGCTTAATGCTATGTTTTAAATATGTAGGGCAGGGACTGCCCGAATTAACGCCTGTGGAGATAGCAGCTTGCGAGTTTGGCGAAGCAGGAAGCCCGTTGTCTTTAGGCGATGGGTGGTTCACGATTATTTCTTTATGAGGTGAATAAGTTAGATGGATACTTTAGAAGGTTTGAAGCGTTCCCATCATTGCGGTGAGCTGAGAGCTGACCATGTAGGCAGTGAGGTAGTATTGTGTGGCTGGGTTTCCCGCCGCCGTGATCATGGCGGATTGATTTTTGTTGATCTCCGTGATCGTTCCGGCTTGGTGCAGGTCGTTATTGACGAGGCAGCTATCGGCGAGGAGGCATTCCACAAGGCAGAAACCATCCGCAATGAGTTCGTCGTGGCTGTACGCGGCAGCGTAAGGGCACGTTCCGAGGAAACCGTAAATCCCAATATGGAAACCGGTATGATTGAGATCGTGGTCGAGGAGCTGCGTATTCTGAATACAGCCAAGACGCCTCCGTTCTACATTCAGGATGGCATCGAGGTTGATGAGATGCTTCGTTTGAAGTATCGTTATTTGGATTTGCGCCGTCCGGAGATGCAGAAGAATCTCATGCTGCGCCATCGCGTTACCAAGATTATGCGTGATTATTTTGACCGCCATGGCTTTTTGGAGATTGAGACTCCTATGCTGTGCAAGTCTACACCGGAGGGGGCGCGTGACTTCTTGGTGCCAAGCCGTCTGAATCCTGGCGAGTTCTATGCCTTGCCGCAGTCTCCTCAGATTTACAAGCAGATTCTCATGATTTCCGGCATGGAGAAGTATTTCCAGATTGTCCGCTGCTTCCGTGATGAGGACCTGCGTGCTGACCGTCAGCCAGAGTTTACCCAGCTTGACATCGAGATGTCCTTTATCGATCAGGAAACTATCCTGACCATGATGGAAGGCATGATGGGCGAGATTTTCCAAAAGGCTCTCGGACAGGAGATTCCTGCCAAGTTCCTGCGCATGACTTGGGACGAGGCTATGGAGCGCTACGGCTCTGACAAGCCTGATATGCGCTTCGGCATGGAGCTGATGGATATTTCCGAGCACGTCAAAGGCTCTGATTTCAAGGTATTCAAGTCCGTACTGGAAAATGGCGGCCAGGTAAAGGTTATCAACGTAGAGGGCTATGCCAATATTCCTCGCCGTGAGCTGGATGTACTCGTTCAGTACGTACAGGGCTATGGCGCAAAGGGTCTGGCTTGGATTCAGTACGCTGAGGAAGGCGTCAAGTCTCCGTTCAAGAAGTTCTACTCTGACGAGACGTTTGAGAACATCAAAAAGGCTACTGGTGCCAAGACTGGCGATTTGCTGCTGGTTATTGCCGACAAGCCGTTGGTTGTGGCACAGGCATTGGGCGAGCTGCGCCTTGAAATGGCACGCCGCCGCGGCCTGATTGACCCAGACAAGCTGTGTTTCCTGTGGGTTGTTGACTTCCCTATGTTCGAGTACAGCGAGGAGGACAAGCGCTGGAAGGCTATGCACCATCCATTTACTGCACCAAGAGAAGAGGATATGCAGTATCTTACCAGCGACCCAGGCAGAGTAAAGGCTATTGCTTATGATATGGTTCTCAACGGCGTCGAGGTAGGCGGCGGTTCTCTCCGTATCTATCAGAACGATGTGCAGGAGAAGGTATTCGAGGCTATCGGTCTGACTCCTGAGGCAGCTCAGAGCAAGTTCGGCTTTATGCTCGATGCCTTCAAGTACGGTGCGCCACCACATGGCGGCTTGGCATTTGGCTTGGATCGCCTGATTATGCTCATGGCGAAGAGAAAGTCCATCCGTGACGTAATTGCCTTCCCTAAGACTCAGAGTGCTTCTGATGTTATGTCCCAGGCACCATCCGAGGTTGACGAGAAGCAGCTTCGCGAGCTTTCCATCCGCACCCATGTAAAGAAAAAGCATAAGGAAGATAAGGAGTAATATCCTGCTTTGTTAGCTATGTCCCCTGTCGGCTTGCCGATGGGGGACTTTTTTATCTTTTCCTGTTGTTTTTCATGAAATTCTGTTAAAATAGAATAAAACAAAGAATATACTACGAAAGGTGAGATGGCTATGGTTGGCGAGGAAACAATGATGTTCCGGTTTGGAACAGATGAAAGCAAGGCTGAGAATGTGATTCGCAGTACGTGCTCGTCTATGGAAAAGAAGGGGTACAATCCCATTAATCAGTTGGTTGGCTACCTTTTGAGCGGTGATCCTACCTATGTGACGAGCTTTGAGGATGCCCGCAAGAAGATACGCAGTCTGGAACGAGATGAAATCCTAGAGGAATTGATTCGTTCCTATTTGGAGAAGCACTGATGAAAAGAGCTTTGGGCCTAGATATAGGCGATAGGACTATCGGGGTTGCCGTGAGCGATTTGCTGGGCATGACTGCGCAGGGCGTGGAGACGATTCGCCGCACGACCATGGAGGAAGATCTAAAGCGCTTGCAGGAGCTTATGGCCATGTATGAGACTAAGACCTTGGTTTCGGGCTATCCAAGGAATATGAATGGCACTGAGGGGCCTCGCTGCGAGTTTGTGAAGGAGTTTTGTCAGGAAATTCAGAAGCTGGAGCCTGATGCTAGGATTATTTTCTGGGATGAGCGGCTGTCAACCGTGGCAGCTACGCGTTCGTTGATTGAGGCAGATATGAGCCGCAAAAAGAGAAAAAAGGTTGTGGACAAGATGGCGGCGGTGTTTATCCTGCAGGGTTGGCTGGACAGCCATCCGCAGTTGTAGCCTGATTGTGTTTTATCGGCAAGTGGAGCGTGCTTGTCTTAAACAGTTTTTGCTGGCAGTATGTGCAATAAAAAAGGCGTTCTTTATGCTTTATTAAAGAATGTCTTTTTTATTTTGTGATTTTCTGCTTGATTACCTTGCTGGGGAAAAATCAAGGCGCAGTTGTACCTTGGAAACTTGATTGATGAAAGTAAATGTTGTGGCATTTACTTTGGACAGCTTAGGGGTTATAATATAAATTGAGTATTTGTGTATGAACAGAGGTAGAAAAAATGGAGAAAAAAAAGATTGCTGTTGCCATGAGCGGCGGTGTAGATAGTTCGCTGACGGCGGCCTTGCTCAAGGAGCAGGGACACGAGGTCATAGGCATTACCATGGAGCTGAGCGATTGCTCTGCGGGCGCTATTCAGGATGCCAGGATAGTGGCGGATTTCTTGGGGATTCCGCATTATGTGGCGAATTTCCGTGAGCTTTTCCAGCAAAAGGTGATAAATTATTTCTTGGATGAGTATGGCAGGGGCAGAACGCCGAATCCCTGCGTTGCCTGCAATCCCAATGTAAAATTCGGGGGCCTGGTCGGCAGGGCAAAGGAGCTTGGCTGTGATTTCCTGGCTACCGGGCATTATGCCCGTATTGGCTATAATGAGGCAACCGGGCGGTATGATATTTGCAAGGGCACTGATGATCACAAGGACCAGGCATATGCCCTGTATAGGCTGTCGCAGGAGCAGTTGGCACATATTATGACGCCGCTTGGCGGCTGGGTCAAGACGGATACCCGCAGAGAGGCGGCTATCCGAAGGCTGCCTGTAGCGAACAAGCCGGAAAGCCAGGAAATCTGCTTCGTACCGGATGATTACAAGGCGTATCTTTTGGCGCATCGTCCGGAGATGCAGAAGCCGGGAGACATTGTCGATACGGCTGGCAATGTGCTGGGCAGGCATCAGGGCGTTGCCTTTTATACGGTGGGCCAGCGCAAGGGACTTGGCATTGCGGCAGAGCAGCCTTTGTATGTGATAGCGCTGGATGCAGCCAAAAATCAGGTGATTGTAGGCACCAACGAGCAGGTTTTTGCCAAGGGACTGCTGGCAGGCAGCCTCAACTGGGTGGCAATAGATGGCCTGCATGAGCCTATGGAGGCAAAGGTGAAGATTCGCTATGGCGCACGGGAGTCCCTGGCGGTTCTTTATCCTTTGGAGAACGGCAAGGCGAGGGTGGAGTTTAAAGAGCCAGCCAGAGCCATTACGCCTGGCCAGTCAGCGGTTTTCTACACTGGTCAGCGTGTGCTGGGCGGCGGCATTATTGAGAGCGGATTTTAGGATGCCGCTCCTTGTGCGTAAAGGGTGATTGCTATGAACGGATTTGTACAATCAATGAAAAAGCGGTTTGCCGCACTGGGCGTACTTTTGCTGCTGGCAGCTCTTGCCGGGGGATATTGGTATGCGGAGATATATACCAAGACGCCGGAGTATGCCATCAGGATGGTGCAGGAGGCTGTTAGCGAGCACGATAGGAAGAAGCTGGAAAAATACGTGGCTGTAGATCACCTTTTAGATACAGCCAGTGATGCGATGCTTGACGGGCTGATTCAGGCGATGGTGCCTGCTACGGGCGATACGAGGGAAGCTGTCAGCAACCTCAGCAGGATGTTCAAGGACCCTGTGCTGGCAAGCCTGAGGACTGCGGTAATGAATTATGCGGAGTATGGCGCTTGGACCAATAAGGCAACTGATGAAAAGGATATGATGGGCCCTGTCGATGGCGATATGATTGTCAACCGTATCGGTCTGCCGTCTATAGAGTTCCAGCAGCTTGATTCCGTGGCTGTAGACAAGGAGCAGGGGACTGCTCTTGCCAAGGTACGCGTCTTGCAGATAGATTCAGAGGAGGAATTTGTCCTTGATGTGGAACTCTCTCAGCAGGAGGATGGCATCTGGCAGGTATACGAAATTTTGAATTTTAAGGATTTTGTTGAAAATATGCAAAAAATACGCCAAAAGCAGGTGAAGACATATCTGTCAGAGTCAGCACAGCTTATGGCGAGGCACGAGGCTGTGATAGCTGGGACGCAGCAGAAGATAGCTGCGGTTTTGACCGAGGGAACGCTTGGCAATGACGCTATTCGCAGCCAGATAAAGAAGCTGGTCGAGGAGCAGATTGCGGACTGGCAAGACCGCAAGGCAGAGCTTGAGGCCTTGGATGTGCCGGATGCTGCTGGAAGCCTGCACAGGCTGCGCCTGAAAATCTGTGACGCTAGAATCGAGGCGGCAGCTAGCTATGCCAAGTGGATGGATGATAAAAAGGCAGCAACCATAAAGGTATCAGATAATAGCATGAAGAAAGCCAAAACATTGGAAAAGGAGGCGGAGCTGCTTACTAAACAGGTAAATGCCCATGTGCAGTAAGAAAGTTGTTATATGAATGACGAAAAGATGAATGATCTGGAGCGCACCCAGCCTATGCCGAGGCGGTTTGGCTCGGACGCAAGCGGCATCAATCCGCAAAAGGTCAGAGAGCTTGAGCCGGTCAAGGTGCCCAAAAGACATCAGGAATATGCAGAACATAAAGAAATTCATAAGGAAATAAATGATGCAGATAGAGAGCAATATGTTGCTTCAGAACCGTATATGCCGCCTCTGAGGAGGCGTGACAGGGAGCTTTCCAGGCAAAACGGGCAGAAAAAGAAGCTGGCTCTCTTGCTAGTCGGCTTTGTGGCGGCTGCGTTTTTGGGGGCATCTCTTTCCGGATATATGAGCGAACAGCAGGCCAGAAAAGATGCGCTGGATGACCAGCAGGAGCAGGCTGACCGCCGGCTACGTGATGCAGACAGCCAAAAGCAGTCGCTACAGCAGCAAAAAAGTGATTTGGAGGCTAAGTATCAACAGCTTCTATCCCAGCAAAAGGAAGCCCAATCCCTAGCGGATCAGCTCAAGGGGCAGAAGGAACAGCAGGCAAAGAGCACGCAGGATAAGTCTGCTGCTGGCAAGGTCGTGGACAAGCTTACGGGCGATGCCGGCAAGCAGCAGAAGCAGGCTGCCGAGACAGAAGCCAAGGAAAATCAGGCTCGCCAAAGGCTGGCGGAGATCAATCAGTCTGTAGATGCCGCCGCTGCTGCCGTCGATGAGGTAAACAGCCAGCTCGACAATTTGGATTCAGTCCGCCAGCAGGCGCAATCAGTCAAGGACGATGTCAGCAGGGCTTATGATGAAAACAAGGATGTGATTGACAGCGTGCTGCATTATGCGGCGCTGGGATTGGAATCATTTAAGGGCATGCTGGTGAAATAAAGGCTAAAAATAAATTTTGAGGAGGATGTCTTAGATGAAGAAATATTTGTTGATGGCAGTGTCTGCCTTCATGGCTATAGGCATGCTGGCAGGCTGTGGCAGTCAGGCAGCGCAGGAAAAAAAGGATTTGCAGGAGGTTGCTATCGGCATTATGCCGGATGTTGATTCCGTGCCGATTATCATTGCGCAGGAAAAGGGGTATTTTGCCGAGGAAGGCTTGAAGGTGGACATTCAGAAATTCAAGAGCGCCATGGATAGGGATGCTGCTCTGCAGAGCGGCAATCTGGACGGTGCTATTTCTGATATGCTGGCTGTCGCCTTCGCAAAATCGGGCGGCTTTGATGTGAAGGTTACGTCCTATACGGATGGCACTTACAAGCTGATTGCCGGCAAGGACGAGACGGCGCAGAAGCCACAGGATTTGGCAGGCAAGGATGTCGCTGTTTCCAAGAATACCATTATCGAATATGTAACCGACAGGATTACTGCCAGTCAGAATATGCCAGAGGGAAGCATCAACAAGGTCGTAATACCGCAGATTCCGACTCGTTTGGAAATGCTGCAGAATGGCAAGCTGGCGGCGGCTACCCTGCCTGAGCCTATGGGTTCCATTGCCATTGCCAGCGGCTGTCATTTTGTTACAGATTCTGAGGCCATGGGCATCAATCCCGGCGTGATGATGTTTACTGCCAAGGCAGTGGAAGACAAGAAGGCAGAGCTGCAGGCGTTTTATCGTGCCTATAACAAGGCTGTCCAGTACCTCAACGAGCATCCGCAGGATGAGTATATTGATTTGATTATTGAACAGAGCGGCTTCCCGGCTGCTGCCAAGACGGCATTGAAGTTTCCAAAGTATCGCAAGGCAGGGCTGCCTGAGGAGAAAGATGTCACGGAGTGCCTGAGCTGGATGCAGCAGAAGGGGCTGATTAAGGCCGGCTACAGCTATGATGAGCTGGTAGTGGATTTGAATAAGTAGGCTTATGATCAAGGTTGAAAATCTAACCGTCAGGTACAAGACTGACAATGATGTTTATACAGCCATAGCCAATGTCAATTTGGAGATTCCAGATGGCGGCACTTGCGCGGTCATAGGTCCGTCCGGCTGTGGCAAATCAACGCTCCTAAAGTGCATTGCCGGACTGGTGCCAGAGTATGAGGGGCAGATTCTGCTCAACGGCGAGGCAGTCAATCCACGTGTGCAGACCATTGGCTTTATGCCGCAGAATTACGGACTTCTGCCGTGGAAAACCGTCGTGGACAATATCCGCCTAGGCATGAAAATCAAAAAAGCGCCGGAGCTTTTGGACAGGAATGTCATCAAGCAGCTCATGCGCCAGCTCGGCATAGAGGGGCTGGGACATCGCTATCCTGTCGAGCTTAGCGGCGGCCAGCAGCAGAGGGTGGCATTGGCGCGTGTCTTTGCCCTCCAGCCGGATGTTTTGCTGATGGACGAGCCGTTTTCGGCGCTGGATGCCATAACCAGAGAGGAAATGCAGGATATTTTCTTGCAGCTATGGCACAAATTCAATGTTTCGACTATTTTTGTAACGCATTATGTCGAGGAGGCTCTGTATCTGGGGCAGAAAATAGTGGTCTTGTCGGCACACACGGGGAGCATCAGCCATGTTATCGACAATCCTCTGTTTGGCGGCAAGGACATCAGAAAGAAGCACGAGTTCTTTGAAATGGGGCTGCAGCTTCGCAATCTAATCAAGAAGGACTGGAATCAGATATGGGAAAGTCAGTGAGTATGTGGTATGTGGCGGCGGCAGTTTTTTTGACGCTCGTGTGGTGGATTGCCTCGCAGATAGTGAATCTGCCGATTATCCCGAATCCCATGCTGGTGGCAGAGAATATGTACGATATTTTTATGGACTGTATTGCCATTCATAGCCTGTACAGCCTGTGGCGCATAGGCGCAGGACTTTTTCTTGCCGTTATCGTGGGCTTGCCGCTTGGGGTCGTCATGGGATATTTCCCCAAGTGGGACAGATTCCTCTCGCCCTTGGTCTACCTTGCCTATCCTATTCCGAAGATCGCCCTGCTGCCTATCCTGATGCTGCTTTTTGGCGTGGGGGAATCCTCCAAGATTATCATGATTTTCTTGATTATCCTTTTTCAGGTGGTGGTAGCCGTCAGGGACGGCATCAGGTCGATACCGAGGGAGACGCTGTATCCCCTGTACTCGCTAGGAGCGGGCTTTAGGGATATTTTCCTCGAGGTGCTTTGGCCGGCAGCCCTGCCCAAGTTTATCACGGCTGTCAGGGTGGCGCTGGCAACGGCTATATCGGTGCTGTTTTTTACGGAGACCTTTGGCACTAAATACGGCATGGGATATTTCATCATGGATGCCTGGTTGCGGGTGAATTATCTGGAGATGTATTCCGGCATCGTGGTTTTGAGCCTGATAGGGCTGGTGCTTTTTACTACGATTGATTTGATCGAAAGGCACGCCTGCCACTGGCAATACAAGCAGTAGCGCTCTCTCAATGCGTAAAAGACAAATTCTCTATGGCTATCGCAGGCGGTTTGTGGTAGAATGTGATAGTAGAAGTAAAGTAAGGGATGGTAAATGTTATGACAGTTAAGTTTGACAAGGAGACCCTGAAGAATGTGCACGTTGCCAATGTGATGGAAAAGCTGGTCGATGAGGAGTTTCCCGTGGTTATGCAGAAGTTTCCTGATGCCTGCTGCTGTGCCCAGTGCCTTTCGGACATCAAGGCGTTGGCACTAAATAAGCTCAAGCCGAGATATGTATCGACGGACAAGGGAGACCTCTTTGAGCGTGTGTATATTTCGGATATGATGATCAAGGTGGATGCACTGCGCGCCATGACGGAGGCGGCTGAGAAGGTGACCAACAATCCGCGTCACTCTGTAGAATAAGCAAAACAACATATGGGCTGAGATTTTGATTTCGTGATGGCGTATGCTGTCGGCAGGCTTTGTCCCTGCTGCGGCATGCGCCGTCTTTTTTGCCTGCTCCTCTGGGGGCATTTTTTTTATGCAGAAAAATGCTTTTGAAAATCCTTTCACAGCTTGAAAACACAAGCCGGCCATATGCCTATATACTATAAGCGTAGTAAGGAAATCACCTGCACAGGGGTGAGAGAGATAGAGAAAAAGGAGACTTGAAAATGAAGGTTGCAATTTCCGCCAATGAGGTTGGCGCTCGCTTAAAGGATGTTGTAAAGGCTCATTTGACTGAGGCTGGTTATGAGGTCGTGGACGTATCGGACAAGGATATTTTTACCGCTTCCATGAACGTGGTGGAGTTGGTACAAAAGGGCGAGGTTACTAGAGGCATCATCGTAGATGATTATGGCGTAGCTCCTTTCAATATTGCAGCAAAGAATCACGGCATTGTATGTGCTCCCGTATATGAGGATTATACTTCCAGCATGACCCGCCATCACAACAGCACGCAGATTATTACCCTGGGCGCTAACGTTACTGCCGATGTACTGAGCTGCCAGTTGGCTGAGAATTTTGTCAAGACAGAGTATGATGGCGGTCGTCATCAGATTCGTATCGACATGCTGAATCGTGAGCTTTGATATATAGGGAGGAAATAGATTATGAAAATCGCTATTGGCTGTGACCATATTGTAACAGATATAAAGATTAAGGCTGCTGAGTTTTTGAAGAAGCAGGGACATGAAGTTATTGATGTAGGTACTTATGATTTTATCCGCACCCATTATCCTATTTATGGACGCAAGGTAGCCAAGGCCGTTGTTACCGGACAGGCTGATTTGGGCGTCTGCATCTGCGGCACTGGCATCGGCATCAATAATTCTGCTGTCAAGGTCAAGGGCATCAGAGGGGCTTGCGTTGCCGACGTGCAGACTGCGGTAGCTGCCAAGGAAAATCTGAATGCCAATGTTATCGGCTGCGGCGGCAGAGTCTTGGGTGTAGGCACTATCGAGTACATTTTAGAGGCATTTTTGAAGGCTGAGTACAAGCCGACTCCTGAGAAGGATGCCCTGATTGCCAAGATTGACAGTATGGTTCCTGACAATGACTGCATCGAGAATGACCATCTCTTTGACGAGTTTGAGAAAAAATGGGAGGAAGGCTTCTATCACGACTGATAGGTATTAAGCAGAGGGAAAATATGTTATGATGTATATGCTTATCTTTTGCAGGATAAACTAACAGCATAATATTTCGGAATACACTGGAACAGAGGGCGTTCCAAAAACGTAAAAGGGGAGTAATAAAATGACTAAAGAAGATATGGAAATGGTTGCTATGGAGATTGTGGCGTATGCAGGCGAGGCGAGAACCCAGTTCCTGCAGGCCATGGACGCTATGGCAGACAAGGATTTTGACAAGGCAGAGCAGCTCATCAAGGCTGGCTATGAGACTGTGCTTGGCGCACATGAATCCCAGACTGACATGATTGCCAAGGAGGCAGCCGGCGAGGATATGGAGCTGTGTTTCCTGATGGTACATGCTCAGGATCATCTGATGACGGCTATGCTCCTAGGCGACATGTGCAAGCGCTTTATAAAGATGATGAAGTAATAATCGCTGGAGGAATAGAAGATGTTAGTTACTGCAAAAGAAATGCTTCAGGAGGCACGCAGGGGCAAGTATGCCATCGGTGCCTTCAATGTAGAGAATATGGAAATGGTTATGGCTGTGCTGGCGGCTGCCGAGGCGAAAAATTCACCGGTCATCATGCAGACGACGCCTGGCACTATCAAATATGCCGGCGTGGACTACTACTATGCCAATGTGGCAGCGGCAGCCAAGAGAACCTCGATACCGGTTGTCATGCATCTTGACCATGGTGACAGCTTTGAGCGCGCTATGGCTGCCTATAGGGCAGGCTATACCTCCATTATGATTGACGGCTCCAAGCTGCCGTTTGAGGAAAATATCGCCCTCACCAAGCGCGTTGTCGATGCGTGCCATCCAGGCAATGTCTATGTCGAGGGAGAACTTGGCAAGGTCGGCGGCAAGGAAGATGACCTCGAGGGTGATGATGACAATCCATATACCGACCCAGAGGAAGCAAAGATTTTTGTGGAAAAGACAGGCGTAGACTACCTGGCCATCGGCGTGGGTACTGCGCACGGCGTTTACAAGGGAATCCCAAAGGTAAACACGGATTTGATTGCTACGATTCACGATATGGTGGACGTGCCTCTGGTACTGCATGGTACGTCGGGCGTGCCTGATGAGCAGGTAATCACCGCTGTCAAGAACGGTATCTGCAAGGTAAACTACGCTACTGATTTGCGCATTGCCTTTACCCGTGGTGCCAAGGAGTTCATGACCGAGCATCCCGAGGCGTTTGACCCTAAGAAGTACAGCAAGCAGGGTATGGCAGAGGTTCAGAAGTACGTAGAGCAGAAGATTGAGATCTGCGGTTCTGCCGGCAAGGCATAAATTGTATATGATAAATGAGGCTGCTGAGGCGTTTGGCGTCGGCAGCCTTGTTTGCGTATGAGGTGCTTTATGGTATAATGGGGAAGTCAAAAGAGAGGAGAGGGATTTTGTGCTAATCAATATAGAACATGATTTCATGAACAAGCTGACGGATACGGAAAAGAACGTCATCAGCTTTATCAACAGCAATGCATCGGCTATTTCCAATATGTCCATCAGCGATGTGGCAGAGGCTACCTATTCCTCGCCAGCGACTGTCTCGCGTACCATCAAGAAATGCGGCATTTCTGGCTTTGCCGAGCTGCGCTATATGCTGACCCAGCGTACCGAGGCACGGCAGGATTCGGTAGACGTCAATGAGATTTTCAACAAGTCGCTGCTAGAAATCAGCAATACTATTGAAAGCCTGTCCATAGATACGATTCTCAAGGCTGTCGTAGAGATACAAAGGGCAAAAAGGGTGTTTATATTTTCCAAGGGGCTGTCCAACAATGTGGCATCCGAGCTTGCCCTCAAGCTGCAGGTGATGAATAAATCCGTGGTCTACAACAGCGATTCCAATATTATGCAGGAGCTTAGCACGCACACGGGCATGGATTCGGTGGTGATTATTTTTTCGATGTCGGGCAGCACGCCGGAGCTGATTTCTGCGGCAGAAAAGGCATCCATGATGGGGGCGAAGATTATTGCCATCACCTGTGCGCCGGCAGAGCTGCCCATCAACAGGATGGCGCATATCCGCATCAAGGGATATTGCCATCACAACCGCACCTTTACACGGGTTGATGTCACCTCTCGTCTGCCTCTGTATGTGATTTCGCGTATTTTGGTAGATTACCTCATGCTGCAATATCAGCAGGAGGAGGCTAGAAATAAAAAGTTTTAGCAAATATTTGCCAAACCGCGTAATATGTGGTATTATCATCATCGTATTAGTTACGAAAGGGGATATAAATCTATGACTAAAGCAGAATTGATTGCAAATGTTGCAAAGAAGGCAGAGATTACTCAGAAGGATACTGAGGCTGTTGTAAACGCGTTCTTCAGCACCGTTCAGGAGACTCTTGCCAAGGGTGAGAATGTACAGGTTATCGGCTTTGGCACTTTCGAGGTTAGAGACCGTGCAGCCCGTACCGGCCGCAATCCTCAGACTGGCGAGGAGATCGAGATTGCTGCTGCCAAGGTTCCAGCTTTCAAGGCAGGCAAGGCATTGAAGGATGCAGTAAACAAGTAATCCTTCTATACACTTTGACAAATAAGCTGTTGGCTGGTGCCAATAGCTTATTTTTTTGAATTTTCAAAAACCTCAGCAAAAATTATAGTAAATTTTAAACAAAAGCAGGATTTTTGAATAATTTGTAGAAATAAGAAAATATAAAATTAGGTGTCCGTCTGCCAGTGTTCAAATCTAAAAAACTAGGGGGAGTATTTTATGAGCAATGCAAATGGGTTAAATCAACTAGGAGGAGTTCAGTCCATACGGACAAGGCTGATAGCGATTATTGCAGGAGGCGGTATAATAACTGCCCTCTGTCTGGGAGCATTCTTTATTTATTCCCAGATAGGAGCTAATCGTGCTCAGCTAGTGCACTATCGTGAAAATCTGGAAGCCAATGTAGAATCTAGTCTTAGGGGTGAGACTGAGGTTGCCTACAGCATTTTGGAGGAATACTACAAGAGGCAGCAGAGCGGCGAGCTGACGCAGGAGCAAGCGCAAAAGGGAGCTGCGGATGCAATCAGAGATTTGCGCTATGATGCTGGCAAGGGATATTTCTTTGTTGATACGACAGAGGGCATCAATGTAGTTCTCTTGGGCAGGGATACAGAGGGAAAGTCTAGAATCAACTCTGTAGACCCGAATGGCAAGTATTACATCAAGGAAATCATTCAGAATGGTATGAATGATGGCGGCGGCTTTACCGATTTGATGTTTGCCAAGCCTAATACAACTGAGCCATTGCCGAAGCGTAATTATTCCGTGTGCTTCAAGCCGTGGAACTGGGTCATCGGTACTGGTGTCTGGATTGACGAGATAGACGGACAGGTTGCCGAGGAGCAGGCTTTGCTTGACTCAGAGCTTAGAAGTGATATTTTGACTGCCTTAGTGGTTATGGTAGTGATGACCGTGCTGCTTATCTTTGCCGCATTCTATACAGGCAATCGGATTGCTCGTCCGATTCAGATTGTTGCTAAGCGTATCAATTACCTTGGCGAGGGCGATTTCCGTGCTCATGAGGGCGAGGATGCCAAGGAGCTTGAGGATATGCTGAATCGCAGCGATGAAATCGGCGTAATGACCAGGGCGATGAAGAATATGCGTCTCAAGCAGTCCGAGCTGATACAGCAGATTGTGTCTACGGCTGAGTATCTGGCTGCCGCTTCCGAGGAGCTGACCTCTACCTCCGAGCAGGCTGCCACCGTCAGCAAGTCCATTGCCGAGTCCGTGATGAACGTGGCAGGCAACTGTACGGAGCAGTTCAATCAGATAGAGACGGCATCTAGCAGCGTCAACAATCTCAGCACCCATATGGGTGAGTTTACGGCTACGCTGAAGGAGACTGGTAATCATATTCAGGAAACCAATAAAGTAGCAGAAACTGGTCGCAGCAATGTAGGCGGCGCTATCAGCAATATGGAAACGATAGACAGCACCGTGAATAATATTGCCAGCGTTATTGAGGAGCTGGGCGAAAAATCTCAGCAGATCGGCGTGATTATCGATACGATTTCGTCTATTGCCGATCAGACCAATCTGCTTGCCCTGAATGCCGCTATCGAGGCAGCACGTGCCGGCGAGCATGGCCGTGGCTTTGCCGTAGTAGCCGAGGAGGTAAGAAAGCTGGCGGAGCAGTCTCAGGAATCTGCCGGCGAGATTGCCAATGTAGTAGTCGGGATTCAGCGTGATACGGAAAATGCAGTTCAGGCTATGAAGTCTGGCGTGGAGCAGGTCAAGAACGGAACAGGCGCTGTCAAGGAAGCTGGCGGCTCGTTTAGCACGATTGCGGCAATGGTTTCCAAGGTGGCTGATAATTCCAATGTCATGGAGGGCGCTGTAGGAGAGCTTTCCGCAAGCACGACGAAGATAAATGAAGCTATCGACAAGATTAATGCCATGAGCCGTTCTGTAGCCAGTGAGGCTGAGACTGTATCTGCCTCTACCGAGGAGGAAACAGCTTCCATGCTGGAGATTGCCGATGCCAGCCGCAAGCTGGCTGAGCAGGCACAGGATTTGCAGAACGTTCTCAGCAAGTTCAAGCTCTGATAGCATGAATTTCCTCAATGGCTGGTTATTGTGGGAAGAGGGGACATCATATCTCATAATCGCCTGTCTTGAAACGGTTCAGTACATCGAGCAGTCAGGAGGCTTTGTAAAGCCTCCTGACTTTTTCGTGCCATGCCATATAGATTCAATATCTGGCGGTTTTCTAATATTCATAATCGCAAAAAAAGTAGCTGGTCAAGGGCGTATGCCTATGGCCAGCTACTTTCTTTTTTGTTTTAGGTTATTTTAACGCTTCTTTTAGGGTTTTGGCATTTTGGCGCATCTTGTCGATGTAGGCATCAAGGGCATCTGCGTCGGCATCGCCGGTGACAATCGGGTCAAGGGTAAAGATTTTAGCACCGGTTTCTGCGGCGATGGTCTTGGCTGCCGCTGGCGAATACTGTGGCTCGGTAAAGATGACCTTGGATGGCAGGAGGCTTACCTCGTTGATGATGGTTTCAAGCTCCTTGGGAGTAGGCTCTGTGCCTGGCTCTCTTTCTACGACCTTGATGATGTTCAGGTTAAATTCCTTGGCAAAATAAGGAAAAGCCTCGTGGAAGGTAACGATGTCATGGTGCGAAATGTCTATCAGTTCGTTGTTCATTTCGCCCTGAAGCTCCTTCAGCTTTGCAGTATAAACAAGTGCGTTGCCGTGATATTCCCCGGCATGCTCAGGGTCGGCATCTGATAGCTGCTGGCAGATATTATCTACCTGCTTGATGGCATTGTCTACATCGAGCCACACATGGGGATTGGTTTCGCCGTCATTTTCCAAAAGCTCAATGTCCTTGCTGGCATCGATGAGCTTCAGATTTTTGTGCTCTTTGATAACCTTGTCAAGGAAGGATTCCATGCCGGCGCCGTTGGCGACAAATATATCGGCATCTTCAAGGGTCTTCATATCGTCAGTGGTGAGCTGATAGTCATGCAGACAGCCAGTCTGTGGCTTGGTCATATTGATGACCTGCACGCCGTCTACGCCTTTGGTGATATTGGCTGTAGCAATATACATGGGGTAGAAGGAAGTGACGATATGCAGCTTGCCATCGTCATGGGATGGCTTTGGGGGATGTGCAGACGATACAAAAAGATTGCGAACCAGCTTGAATGTGCCTTGCTCGCCGTTGCCGCAGCCTGCTGTAAGGCTGGTCGCAACCAGCAGCACGGCAAGAAAAAGATAACATATTTTTTTCATATAAGTAACACGCTCCTTTGATAAAAAGCAAAGTGAAATTGCATATACATCATATCATTTTTGTCAATCTTTAACAACGCAGGGAACGGTATCATTTAAGCAAAAAATGGAAAAATAGGCAAAAAAAGATGGCAGCATCAAATTTTGATACTGCCAATGGGATGGAGAAAATGATGTATATGGGATAGTACTGAAAGTACATATCTTGTACATCAAAGGGATTGTCTATAATATAGCAGGAGAGTCTGAAAAGAAAATGAAAAAAATTCCCTAAAGCCTGAAATTTTGTTTAGCATTGGCGAATTTGCCAATTTCAGCAGAAAATTGTATAATAACGAGGTATCAGAGCTAGATTTGGAACGATAGTAAAGAAAAGATTGATAGGTGATAAGATGCTTATATGCAATAAATTGAGCGAGGCAAAACAAATATTGGGAGACAGGGAGACAGCGGTGGCTCTTGGCACGTTTGACGGAGTCCATATCGGTCACCAGAGCATTATCCAGCGCGCTATTTCCCTGGCAAAGGCGCACAGGCTTTCCAGCGTTGTCTATACCTTCAGCAGTCATCCGCTGGAGCTTATCGCGCCCGACAAGGTGCCGATGCAGATAGGCGATAACATTTCCAAGGCTGAGATTTTGGAAGGCATGGGCATACATCTCTTGGTCAATGTGCCCTTTAATGAAAAGCTGTGCCGTCAGAGTCCGGAAGACTTTATCGAGGAACTTTGCCGCAGCCTGAATCCCAGGTATCTTGTGACTGGCCCGAATTTTTCCTTCGGGGCAAGAGCTAAGGGGAATCCGCGCATGCTGGTGCGAATGGGCGAAGAATACGGCTTTCAGGCGGAGATTGGCAAGGCCGTCCAGCTAGATGGACGCATGGTCAGCAGTACCAAGATTCGCAGCCTTATCGAAGCTGGTGATTTGGAAAAGGTCAATGAATACCTAGGCAGGTATTTCAGCTTTGGCGGACGGGTCATTCATGGCGATCATCGTGGACGCAGGCTCGGCTTTCCTACAGCCAATCTCGCCATTGCGCCGCATCGTGCCATGCTGCCAAACGGCGCATACGCCGTACAGATTATTCTCAATGGCAAAAGGTACGACGGCATTGCCAACATAGGCGACAATCCGACTTTTGAGGGCTGCAATCGCCGCCTAGAGGTCAATATCTTGGATTTTTCACAGGACATATACGATGCCGCCATTACGGTACAGTTCGTTGCCAAGCTGAGAGAGCAGAAAAAATTCAGCAGCGTAGATGCCCTGATCAGGCAGCTTCATGCAGACGAGGCGAATGCCCGCAGGCTGCTGGATGGCAAAAAATAAATGGCGATAGGTATTTACATAATGGCAAATATATGCTATAGTATTCGATGTGTGTCAGAGAAATACATTGCAGACACATGCCTCTTGCCTAGATGAGCGACACTCCGACGCTGATCCCGGCTTGGGGAAATAAAGATTTTAGGAGGAATAAAGTTATGCTGACTCAGGAAGCAAAGCAGGAAATCATTCAGAAGTATGCCGTACACGAGGGTGACACTGGTTCTCCAGAGGTACAGATTGCAGTTCTCACTGCCCGTATCATTTACCTCACCGAGCATCTGAAGGAGCACAAGAAGGATCATCATTCCCGCCGCGGCCTCTTGAAGATGGTTGGTCATCGCCGTCGCCTGCTGGCTTATTTGAACAAGGTTGATATCGAGCGTTATCGTGCAATCGTTGCCAAGCTCGGTCTGCGCAAGTAATTGACTGTGAAATCCCTCACCTCGGTGGGGGATTTTTGTTTTTATGAAAAATTATTAGGCTTTTTGTTGAGATATGTGCTATACTAACTTAGTATGAAAAAGATTGAAAATTAGGAGGAAAAACTTGATGCAGAGTTTTGAGATGCAGCTCGGCGGCAGAACCTTTACCGTTGAGACTGGCAAGATGGCAAAACAGGCAAATGGCGCTGTTTTGGTTCGTTACGGTGAGACCGTCGTATTGGTGACTGCTACCGCTTCTGAAGAGCCTCGCGAGGGCGTTGATTTCTTCCCGCTGACCGTTGATTATGAGGAGAAGATGTACGCCGTAGGCAAGATTCCTGGCGGTTTTATAAAGAGAGAGGGCCGTCCTGGCGAGTCTGCCATCCTGTGCAGCCGCCTTATTGACCGCCCTATCCGTCCTCTGTTCCCAGAGGGCTATAGAAATGATGTACAGATCGTGGCTACCGTGTTGTCGGTAGAGTATGATAATGCGCCTGAGATTGCGGCTATGATTGGTGCGTCCTGTGCCCTGACTATTTCCGATATTCCATTCATGGGGCCTATTGCCGGTGTCCGCGTAGGACGTATTGATGGCGAGTTCGTAATCAATCCTACCGTTGAGCAGCGCGAGGCGTCTGACCTGAACCTGACCATTGCCGGCTCTCGTGATGCCGTGATGATGGTTGAGGCTGGCGCTAACGAGCTTCCAGAGGATGTTATTTTGGAGGCGATTCTCTTCGGCCATGAGGAAATCAAGAAAATCGTTGCCTTCCAGGATGAGATGCAGAAGGCTGTAGGCAAGGAAAAGAGAGAGGTAAGGCTCTTTGCCGTGCTAGAGGAGATGGAGCAGGCTATCCGCGAGTACGCTACTGACAAGCTGGATGCTGCCGTAAGGAATCCTGACAAGCTCGACCGTGATGAGCATATCGCCGCTGTCAAGGCTGAGGCTTTGGAGCATTTCTTGGAAATCTACCCTGATGCCGTTAAGGAAATCCCTTATATGCTGCACAAGATTGTCAAGGAAATCGTGCGCCGCATGATTACCAAGGAGAAGATTCGTCCTGATGGACGCGAGGTAGAGGAAGTTCGCCCTATTAGCTGCGAGGTTGGCATTTTGCCGCGCCCGCATGGCTCCGGACTCTTTACCCGTGGTCAGACTCAGATTCTGACCATTACGACTCTCGGCTCTTTGGGCGATGAGCAGGTAATTGACGGACTCGGCGTTGAGACCGGCAAGCATTATATCCATCAGTACAACTTCCCTGGCTACTCCGTAGGCGAGGCTCGCCCGGTTCGTGGTCCTGGACGCCGCGAGATTGGCCATGGCGCTTTGGCTGAGCGTGCCCTCGTCCCTGTCATTCCTTCTACTGATGAGTTCCCGTATACCATCCGCATGGTTTCCGAGGTGTTGGAGTCCAACGGCTCTAGCTCCATGGGATCTGTCTGCGGCAGCACCCTTTCCCTGATGCATGCCGGCGTGCCTATCAAGCGTCCTGTTTCCGGCGTTGCCATGGGCTTGGTAAAGGATGGCGATGACTATACCATTCTTACGGATATTCAGGGCATGGAGGATGCCTTGGGCGATATGGATTTCAAGGTAGCAGGTACTACCGAGGGCGTTACCGCCATTCAGATGGATATCAAGATCAAGGGCATTTCCCGTGAGATTCTGGCTTCTGCCCTGGCTCAGGCCAAGCGCGGACGCGCCTTTATCCTCGGCAAGATGCTGGAGTGCATCAGCGAGCCAAACAAGGAGCTGAGCAAGTATGCTCCTAGGGTTACTACCATGCACATCAAGCCGGACAAGATTCGCGAGGTCATCGGGCCTGGCGGCAAGATGATTAAGAAGATTATCGATGAGTGCGGCGTACAGATTGACATTGATGATGACGGAACTGTCCGTATATCTGCTACCAGCGTGGATGCCTCCGCAGCGGCTGTTGCTGCTATCGAGGAGATTGTCCGCGAGGTAGAGGTAGGCCAGGTATACAAGGGCAAGGTTACACGCCTGATGGCATTTGGCGCTTTCGTCGAGCTGTTCCCAGGCCACGAGGGACTCTGCCATATTTCCCAGCTTGATAAGAAGCGCGTGGAAAAGGTTGAGGACTACGTTAAAGAGGGCGATGAGCTTGAAGTTAAGGTTATCGAAATTGACCAGAAGGGCCGCGTAAATCTGTCTCATAAGGTTCTGCTCTAAGCCGTAGAACTTAAAATAGTAATTCCGGGGCTCGCAGGTGGCTGTCAAAAGTCGGTTTGCGAGCCTTTTATTATTCTATGAGGTGATGAAGTTGATGAAAGAGATGAAACAGTCTCCTTCGGAGATGGCTAGAAGGTTTCTGGTGTTTTCTCTCTGCTTGGTCTTTATGGGCTTTGGCGTTGCCTGCATGATAAAATCATCTTTGGGCGTATCGCCCATATCCTCGCTACCGTATACCCTTTCCCTGCTTTTCAGCAGCCTGACCGTGGGTGGCTGGACGGCGTTGATGAATCTTTTGATGATTGTCATGCAGCCAATCCTAAAGCCTGGGATTCCCAAGAAGCTGCTTATGCTTCAGGCAGGCATGACGGTGGTATTTGGTTATTTTATTGACTTGTCCTTGGAATGTCTGGCACCATTGATGCTGACAGCGTATATCGGCAGGGCAGGCATGCTGTTTGCTGGCTGTACCATTATGGCGTTTGGCATTTATCTAGGGATTATCGCCAAAATTACGCTTCTGCCTATGGATGCCCTTTTGCAGGTGGTCGCCGAGCGTTTGGGAAAGCCTTATACATCGGTAAAGGTTGTTTCTGATTTGAGCATGACCGTGATGTCGGCGGTGCTGTGCCTGATTTTTGTTGGCGAATTGAAGGCTGTGCGCGAAGGAACGCTGATTGCCGCCTTTTTCTGCGGCACGGAAATCAAATTCTTTAGCACCTACTTCAAGGGGCTTACGTATTTGCTCCTGCCAGAGAATTTGATTCAGAAGGAACGGGAGAAGCAGGATTTGCCTGCTGTGTCAGAACACCATTTCGTTCTGACGGTTTCCCATGAATATGGCAGCGGCGGCAGGACTATTGCCAAAAGGATTGCTCATGAGCTGGGACTGCCGTATTATGATACTGAAATCATCAAGCTGGCGGCAGAGCGCAGTGATTTTGCCGAGGAATATCTCAAGGAGCATGAGGAAAAGATTTCCAGTACAGCCCTGTATAGGCTTTTTGACTGGTACACGGGTGCCTTGCCAGGCGACCACAGGCCTGTGCAGGAACAGATTTTTCAACTGGAAGCCAAGGTTATCCGCGAGGTTGCCGCCAAGGATTCCTGCGTGATCGTGGGGCGTTTGGCAAATTATATCTTGCAGGATCATCGCAATTCCCTGCACATTTTCATCACGGCTGATGAAGGGGAGAGAGTGCAGCGGGTGATGCGCAAGGAAAATATCTCCGCCGAGGAGGCGTTGGAGCGGATACAGGATTTTGCCGCTGAGAGGCGGAATCACTGTCAGGAATTTTCTGATATGGAATGGGGCAATGGCATGAACTACGATATTACCATCAAGTCCAACCGCTATGGCGTGGATAGGACCGCCGCCATACTCATCCAGTTGATCAAGGAATTTAGAATGATGCAGTTTTGATAAAGGGAGGCAATGGATATGAAGCTGTCCAAGCGTGGACGCTATGGCGTTTTGGCATTGCAGGACCTTGCCAATGAATATGGCACGGGGCCGGTGGCATTGAAATCCATAGCAGAGCGTCAGGGTATCTCGGAAAATTATTTGGAGCAGTTGATGGGAAGTCTCAAGAGGGCTGGCTTTGTCAAGAGCATGAGAGGTGCCCAGGGAGGGTATATATTGGCCAAAGAGCCTAAGGATATTGCCATTGGCGAGATTATTGTCGCCATGGAGGGACCTATTGCCTTTGTAGACTGTATGCAGATGGATGGTGATGCACCCTATGTCTGTGCAAAAGCGGACAGCTGCAGTCGAAGAAGTGTCTGGGACACGATTGGCGCAAGAATCAATGAGGTGCTAAATTCCATTACCTTGGAAGAAATTAGAGAAAAATCAGTACAATAAACCTAATCTAGCCTATTGTACTGAAAAAAATACATGTTATAATAATAAGGTGCAGCTAAGAATATCAGCGTATATTATAGGAGGACGGAACATGGTTGGAGATATTCTGCGTGGAGAGCGTGAGAAACAGGGATTGACTATAGATGATATAGCTAGAGAGACCAGTATTCGTGATGCATATTTGGAGGCCATCGAAAAAGGAGATTACGATGCCCTGCCCGGCGATGTATATGCAAAGGGCTTCATAAGAAATTACTCTCGTTTTTTGCAGTTGGATGGGGATGCCCTGCTGCAAAAGTATGATGAGGAAAGAAATATTACCAAGACTGTCCAGCCGGTAGACAAGCAGAAGGCAGACGAGCCGAAAAAGCCTGCCGGGCATCATAGCCTTTTCGGGCACGGCAAAGAGAAGAAGGAGGCTTCGGAGAAGCAGCGGCCTGCAGAGCACTCTGTCAGCGCAGCCCAGCCAGAAAAGCCGAAGAGCCTTTTTGCGGCTGGTGATGCCTACCGCAACAGCTTGGAAAAGGAAGAAAAAAGCGGCTCTAAGAAGTTTATGATCTTGCTGGGCGCTATGGTTGTTTTCTTGGGCGGCGTATACATTGCCTTTATGGATGACGGCACAGAGCCAGCTCCCAAGGAAACAGTGCATGTGGAGGAAGTGCAGCAGCCAGCACCGCCAGTAGAGAAAAAATATGATGATGTAGAGATTACAGCCAAGGCTTTGGAGAATTGCTGGATTTCAGTCAAGGCTGACGGTCAGACGATATTTGAAGGAACAATCGAAAAGGGCAAGGAGATGTCCTGGAAGGGCAAGGAGAGCATCGAGATTCTGGCTGGCAATGCCGGCGGTATTCAGATTACCTATAATGGCAAGGATGCTGGGACTCTAGGTCAGATTGGACAGGTTGCCGAGCGCACCTTCAAGAAAAATGATGATGTCAAGCCGGCAGAGCAGCCTGCCCAGCAGCAGGAAAGTGCTCAGACCAGCACCTATGAGGAAAAGCGCAGCTATCGGGAGAGTAATTATAGCGCGCCAGAGCCGGTACAGCAATCTGCTCCTGTAGTTCAGGCAGAAGCACCAAAGGCGCAGGAGGCACCGGCGGCAGCAGAGCCAGCCGCACCAGCTCCTGCACCGGCACAGGAAGTACAGCCAGCGCCAGCGGCAGAAGCAGCACCGGCAGCAACGCCTCAGGGCTGAAGATAGGAGGAGCAGGAAAGTTTTATGAGTTTTTTGCCTGTAACAAGGGCGGATATGGAGGGGCGAGGCTGGGAACAGCTTGATTTTATTTTTGTTTCAGGGGATGCCTACGTGGATCATCCCAGCTTTGGTCCGGCTATTTTGTGCCGCCTGCTGGAAAAACATGGCTACAGGGTGGGGATTATTCCTCAGCCTGACTGGCATCATACAAAGGACTTTACCAGCCTGGGAAAACCTAGGCTGGGCTTTCTTGTGTCCAGCGGAAATCTTGATTCGCAGCTCAATCGCTATACGGCTGCCAAAAGGTTGCGCCATGATGATGCGTATTCTCCTGGCGGCAAGGCTGGCAAAAGGCCGGAACGCGCCGTAACGGTGTATACTAAAAAATTAAGGGAATGTTGGGGGACAGAAGTTCCTATTATCATTGGCGGCATCGAGGCGAGTCTGAGGCGCTTTGCTCACTATGATTACTGGCAGGATGCGGTGCGTCCGTCTATTTTGGCAGAGTGTCAGGCGGACCTCTTGGTCTACGGCATGGGAGAGCGACAGCTTATAGATATTGCTGCCCAGCTTCATCAGGGCGTGTCCGTGGAAAATATTCAGGATGTGCAGGGAACGTGCTTCAAGGTGCCGAATTTTGACTATATTTGGGACTATGCGCCATTGCCATCCCTGGCTGATGTACAAAGGGATAAGAAAGCCTTTGCCGAGGCGTTTAAGACAGAATACCTGGAACAGGATGCCTTTCGCGGCAAAAGGCTGGCACAGCAGAACGGAGATTTTTGCATCGTACAAAATCCTCCTGCCATGCCGCTGTCGACTGAGGAAATGGATGAGATATATGACTTGCCGTATGAGAGAAGCTGGCATCATATGTATGATTCGCTGGGCGGCGTGCCTGCCATCAAGGAGGTCAAGTTCAGCATTACGGCGCATCGCGGCTGCTTCGGCGGCTGCAATTTCTGCGCCATCATCTCTCATCAGGGAAGGATTATACAGCCGCGCAGTGATGAATCCATCATCAAAGAAGCGGTCAGGATTACTCATGAGCCTGACTTCAAGGGCTATATCCACGATGTCGGAGGCCCTACCGCCAATTTTCACCGCACCTCATGCGATCAGCAGCTAAAGCGGGGCACGTGTCATGGCAAGCAATGCCTGTCGCCTGATGTCTGCCGCAATCTAGTGGCAAGCCAGCAAGGCTATGTCGAGCTTTTGCGCAAGCTCCGCAGCCTGCCTAGGGTGAAAAAAGTCTTTATCCGCTCCGGCATACGCTTTGACTATCTCATGCTTGCCAAGGACGATTTTCTGCGTGAGCTGTGCGAGCACCATATCAGCGGTCAGTTGAAGATTGCCCCGGAGCATATTTCTGACAGGGTTACGCGCATAATGGGCAAATCGGATCGCAAGGTGTATAGGCGCTTTGTGGAGCGCTTTAGCCGCATGAATCAAAAGCTGGGGAAAAAGCAGTACCTAGTGCCTTATTTTATGTCCAGCCATCCTGGGTGTCATTTGGAGGACGCCATCGAGTTGGCAGAATTTATCAAGGAAATGGGCTATCATCCGGAGCAGGTGCAGGATTTTATCCCGACGCCGGGAACTCTGTCTACCTGCATGTGGTATACGGGAATCAATCCTCTGACGGGAGAGGCGGTTTACTCTGCCAAATCTCCAGAGGACAAGGCGATGCAGAGGGCGCTGATGCAGTTTTGGCTGCCGTCAAATTACGCCTTGGTCAAAAAGGCGCTCTGCAAGGCAGGACGGCAGGATTTGATCGGCTATGGAGCGCACTGCCTTATCCGTCCTGAAGGACAGGGTGGACAGGGTGGCAGAAAAAGAGAAAGCAATGCCAGACAGAGCAAGGGGCGCAGAGTGGATGCAAAGAGAAGCAAAGCAGGGAAAAGGTTGGTGAAGTAAGATGCGTTGTCCATATTGTAGTACTCCGGATTGCCGTGTTATTGATTCGAGGGCGGTAGATGGCGGGAGGACGATCAAAAGACGCCGCGGCTGCAACGGCTGCGGCAACCGCTTTACCACCTTTGAAACCGTGGAGCAAATGCCCTTGATGGTGCTAAAGCATGATGGCAGCCGCCAGCTTTTTGATATTAATAAGCTGCTGAACGGGCTGATTCGCTCATGCGATAAGAGGGACAAATCATTGGACAGCCTGATGGGGCTGGCACACAACATAGAGCAGAATCTGCGCCAGAGATATGAGCAGGAGGTTTCCTCCAAGGCCATTGGCGAGGAGGCTCTTGCCCAGCTAAAGAATTTTGACCAGGTGGCATATATCCGCTTTGCTTCTGTTTATCGGCGGTTTACGGATATTCAGAGCTTCAAAAACGAGCTGGATATTTTGTCGGGCAAGAAATGATTGCGTAGTAAGATATATTTGTGTAGTGGTTAGGAGATTATCTTGGGTTGGAAGTTAAAGGAGCAGCTTAGACAGCAGTTGGCACGTGAAACAGGCTATTACGTATATCCTGCCGGGGGCAGGACGCGCTTTGCCCTGGCATATCCCAATTCTTATTTTGTGGGCATGTCCAATCTGGGGCTTCATATCGTGTACCGCCTCCTCAATCAGCGCAGGGACACGGCATGCGAGCGCGTGTTTTTGCCGGAAAAGCGCCAGCAGGCTGAGTATGTCAAGGCCAAGACGCCTCTCATGAGCTTGGAAACGCAGACGGAGCTGAATCGCTTTGATATTTTGGGCTTCGCCGTGTCCTTTGAGATGGATTATTTCAATATCCTTTCCATGCTGGAGCTAGGCAGGATTGTCCCTTTTGCCAAGGATAGGACGGATATGGACCCTATCGTGATTGCTGGCGGTCCATGTGCCACCTTCAATCCAGAGCCTTTGAGCAGCTTTTTTGATGCGTTCATCATCGGAGAGGGCGAGGCGGTTATGCCTGCCTTTATGGATGTATACCACGAGATGAAGTCTGAGCAGGCTGGCAGAGAGGAGTTTCTTGCCGCGCTGTCAAGAGTGCCGGGCGTGTATGTGCCATCCGTTCACAATCTGATGCAGGGGCAGGGACAGGTGAAGCGCCAGTGGCTAGCCAGCCTCGATGACTTTCCCGGTGAAACAGCCGTATATACCGAAGATACCGAGTTTAATCTGCATTTGGTAGAAATCGCCAGGGGCTGCGGACGTCACTGCCGTTTCTGCATGGCTGGCTATTGTTTCCGCAGACCGCGCAACCGCTCTCTGAGCGCTATTGAAAAAATGCTGGTCAAGGCAAGGGATTCCGGCAGGAGAGTCGGCTTGATGGGGGCGGCGATTTCGGATTATCCGGAAATTGACAAGCTGTGCAAGGAGATATTGGGCGATGGGCTGAGCATGTCAGTCGCTTCCTTTAGGGCTGATTCGGTTACGCAGGAGCTGGTAGACTCTTTGGCAGCCAGCGGACTGCGGACGCTCACCATGGCGCCGGAGGCAGGCAGTGCGCGCATGAGGGCGGTCATCAACAAGGGCATCGAGGAAGAGCATCTTCTGAGAGCCATGGATATGGGTATCAAGGCTGGCATCAAGAATTTCCGCCTGTATATTATGATTGGCTTGCCGGGCGAAGCGCCGGAGGATATTCAGGGGATTATCGACATGGCGTGCCGGCTCAAGGATTTTATGGAAACGCACAAGGCCATAGGCAGGCTCACCCTCAGCATCAATCCGTTTATTCCCAAGCCGTTTACGCCATTTCAGTGGGAGCCGATGGCACCTATCAAGTATATACAAAATGCTCTCAAGCAGATTACTTCTGCCCTCAAGAAGCGGCATAACATAGAGGTGATCGCCGAATCTCCGAGGGATGCCTATGTGCAGGCGTGGCTGGCTCGTGGTGACAGAAAAACGGGCGAGCTTTTGTGGGAGGCACACCAAAATGGCGGCAGCAAGGCGGTAAAAGCCGTGCTGAAGGCTCATGGTCAGAAGCTGGATGAGATTGTCTCCCAGCCCTTGGATGTAGAAAGGATTCTGCCGTGGGAAATACTGGATATGGGCTTTACGAGGGATTATCTGCTCAAAGAGCTGGCTGAGGCGAAAAAGACCATGCCTGGGCGGACGATTAAATGCTTTGAAGGGTGCAAAAGGTGCGGTGTCTGCCAATAGGCAGGCGGTGCATAGCGAGAAAGGAAGAAATGGCGCATGGGATTTTGTTTGATTAACGGCAATCAGCCGCAGCTTTGGCTGGGCAGGTTTGATATATTTCCGCAGGATAAATTTATCCATGGAATTTCCACAAGGCATGGAGGGTGCAGTACAGGGGAATATGCTTCCTTGAATCTCGGTCTGCATGTAGGAGATACAGCCGGGGATGTTGTCGCCAATCGGCGCATTTTCTGCACAGCCCTTGGCATGCAGGCAGAAAGAACGGCTACCTGCCAGCAGGTGCATGGCAATAGGGTGGCTGTGGTAACAGAGAAGCAGGCTGGAGCCGGCTTTTTGGATTACAGCCAGAGCATTGCTGACACGGATGCCCTGATAACTAATGTTCCGGGACTGCCATTGATGCTGTTTTTTGCAGACTGCACGCCGATACTCTTGGCTGACCCGGTGCAAAGGGCAGTTGGTATTGCTCATGGTGGCTGGAAGGGAACATTTGGCTCTATAGTAGAGAAGACAGTAAGCGCGATGACCAAGGCATACGGCTCCAAGCCAGAGGACATGCTGGCAGCCATCGGACCGTCGATTGGCTCGTGCTGCTATCAGATTGGCGATGATTTGGCAGAGAAATTCCAGCTTGCATTTCCAGATTTTAGCTATGAGATTTTGTCAGGCACAAAGGGCGATATGCATCTTGACCTGCAAAGAACCAATACCTTGCAGCTTATGAGAGCAGGTCTTTTGCCTGAGCATATCGAAAACGCCCATGTGTGCACGTGCTGCCATAGCGAGCAATTTTTTTCTTATAGGGCAGATAAAGGCAAAACAGGTCGCATTGCAGCCATAATTAGTGTAAAATAGATGGTATATATACATAAGGAGTGACATAGACATGATAGAAGAAAAGCTCCATGAAGTAGAAGCTAGGATTGCCAGCAGCATGAGGAACCGCAAGGCGGATTGCCAGGATGACGTGCTTTTGATTGCTGTTACCAAGAACCATGATATACATGCCATGCGGGAGGCTATCGATGCTGGCGTTACGGATATTGGCGAGAATCGTATTCAGGAAGCCAAGGAAAAGTATGAAACCCTTGACCGGAAGGTTACGTGGCACCTTATCGGCCATCTGCAAACCAACAAGGCCAAGCAGGCAGTCAAGATTTTCGATCTGATTCATTCTGTGGACAGCTTTCACTTGGCAGAAGCCTTGAACAAGGCGGCAGCCGGGATCAACAAGGTACAAAAGGTCTTGGTGCAGGTCAACCTGGCTCATGAGGCATCCAAGTCCGGCATCTATGAGGATGGGCTGGAGGAGCTGCTGCATCAGGTGGATGAGATGGAAAATCTTCAGCTAATGGGACTGATGTGTATTGCGCCTAATTATGAAAATGTAGAGGACTGTCGGCCGCTGTTTGCCAATATGAGAAGGATTTATGACCACGTGAAGGAAATTTCCTGGCAAAAGGCGGATATTAAATATTTATCAATGGGAATGACTCATGACTATACAATCGCTGTAGAGGAAGGCGCCAATGTTGTGCGGGTAGGTACAGGTATTTTTGGCCCTAGACAGTATTGATTTTGCACAAGCAGGGAGGATCTACCCATGGGGAAAATAAAGGATTTTTTTACGAAGATAGGTGTTACTGATTCTGAGGCTGAGGACATGGAATTGACTGATAATATGCAAGATGATAAAAAGACAGAAGCTCCGGCACGTGAGGAACAGCTCCCACCGAAGCCGTCAGTTAAAGAGAATGCTGCTGGCAGCTATGATGAAAAAAGGCCAGAGCAGCATGCCAACGCATTTGGCAGAAGCAGCAAGGTGGTCAATATTGGTGCTACCTCTGGATCTATTCGGGAAGGCAATGCCTATACAGGTCCTCACAGTGCAAGCAGTCAGGCAAATAATATGAAGGTGGTCGTCATACAGCCGAGGTCCTTGGATGATTCCCAGCAGATTGCCAACTGCCTGAAGGAGAAGCGTCCCGTGGTCATCAATTTCGAGGGAGTTGATGACCAGCTTTATCGACGGATTTTGGACTTTGTCAGCGGCACGACCTATGCGCTTGATGGCAGCGTCAATTCCATCAGCAGCCGGGTGTGGCTGTTTTCACCGAAAAATGTCAATGTTTCCGTCAGCAAGCAGGGAAACACCACCCAGGGCGATATGCCGTGGGAAAAAAATCAATAATGTAATCAAAGGATTTGGAATATATGGCAGGATCAGAACAAAAGGAAAAAATTCTCAGATATTATCGCAACACCGAGGGAGAGGAGGTTGCTGTCCGCCTAGTGGACATGGCAGAGCAGGTGCAGAGGAGTCAAAAATTCCGCTTGGGAGATTTTTTGGATCCTTATGGACAGGAGATTGCCGAAACTGTTGCAGCCAACTATCCCAACATAAGGCTGGATTTGGACGGCGGCTATCAGGGGGCTGAGCGTCAGCGCTGTATGCTCGTAGAGCAGGATTTTGGCGGCTCTCCCTCCTTTGAGTTGGCTTATGTCAAGGCGGAGTGGAATGGACAGTTTGAGCATATCGGACACAGGGATGTGCTGGGGGCTGTCATGAGCCTTGGCTTTGAGCGCAGCCGTCTGGGCGACATTATTATGGGCAATGCCCAAGCTGGCATCATTACGGATAAGAAGCTGGCGGAGTACCTTTTGGCAAACCTTGCCCAGATTGGACACAGCGGCGTGAAATGCCAGCTAGCCGACCTTGCTTCGATTCCGCCCAAGGAAGAAAAGTACAAGGAGCTGCGTGCTACCGTGGCTTCCCTGCGGGTTGATTCCATTGCTGCTGCCGGTTATGGCGTATCGAGAAGCCGTGCGGCAGCGGATATTGCCGCAGACAAGCTGAAGCTTAATTGGCAGCCGGTAAAGAATGCCTCGCAGAATGTGAAGGAGGGAGATACTCTTTCTTTGCGCGGCAGGGGCAGGCTGGAGGTTGCGGAGGTTCGCGGCCAGACAAAAAAAGGACGTATCGGGGTTCTTTTAAAACGATATTATTAATACCTGGGAGGTAATACCATGCTGACACCAGTGGATATACACAATAAGGAATTTTCTACGAGCTTTCGCGGCTTCAATAAGGAAGATGTAGATGATTTTTTGGATCAGGTTGTCAATGACTATGAGGCCCTGTATCGAGAGAACAGCCAGCTTAGAAAGGAACTCGAGCTGAGCAAGAAGCAGCTTGAGCAGTATCACCAGCTAGAGAAGAATCTGCAGGACACCCTTTTGGTAGCCCAGCGCACTGCCGACGAGGTGCGTACCACCGCCAATACTAGGAGCGAGGAAGTACGCCAGGCTGCCAAGCAGGCTGCGGAAAACATCAAGCAGGAGGCACAGCTCTATGCGGACAAGCTCCGTCAGGATGCCGAGCTTGAGTGCAAGCACAAGATTGAACAGGCGGCAGGCAAGATGCGGGTTATCGTAGAGGAATATGAGCGCTTGGTCAGGGAACGCCGTCAGTTTGTGACCAAGATGCGCAGCCTGCTGCAGACCGAGATGAAGGTCTTGGAAGATGCAGACGATGCTATGCCGGACAAGATAGAGAGCGCGTCCAATAAGGCAGGGGCAAAATCTGAGATGGATAAGGCGCATGATGAAAATATGCATTTTGAAGCCCAGCAGGAAAGGGATGTTGATGAAGCTGAGCCTGGCGATGATGAGGCAAAAAAGGATAATAATTGATTATGGAGGGCTGCGGCAGGTGCCATTGGGTATTGGAATTTTTGTTTTTTTATTAGATCAGCTCATTAAGAATTTTGTGCTGGAGAGTATGCGCCTAGGGGAATCCATACCGGTAATCAAGGATGTTTTCCATATTACCTTCGTGCTTAATCCGGGAGCTGCCTTCGGGATGCTGGAGCATAAGCGGTGGATTTTTATCGCTGTGGCATTGCTGGTGATTTTGCTGGCGTTGGTGTTCTATCGTCGCATCCAGAAGGAGAGCCTGGCGACACGCATGGGAGCAGGACTTCTCCTAGGCGGTGCTATGGGCAACCTTGTGGACAGGATTCAGACTGGTCTTGTCGTGGACTATTTGGATTTCAGGATATGGCCTGTCTTTAACATTGCAGATATTGCCATCTGCATGGGGGCAGCCATGCTGATTTTTGATATGTGGCAAAGGCGGAATGATGATGAGGAATAGTTTTATAGCGGAAAAAGACGGCGAAAGGCTGGATGTCTTTCTGACCGCCAAGATGTCGGAATTTTCCCGTTCGCACATCCAAAAGCTGATAGCTGGCGGACAGGTGTGGGTTAACGGTGCAAACCGCAAGGGAAATTTCAAGCTGAAAGCCGCTGATGCCGTAGAGCTGGAGATACCAGAGCCGGAGCAGACAGCTATTCTGCCAGAGGATTTGCCTTTGGACATCCTGTATGAGGACGAGGAAATGATCGTTGTCAACAAGGCGCGCGGCATGGTAGTGCATCCTGCTGTAGGCGTTTATTCAGGCACCTTGGTCAATGCGCTTTTGTATCATTGTCATGACCTTTCCGGCATTAACGGCGAGATTCGTCCAGGGATTGTGCATCGCTTGGATAAGGATACATCCGGCGTCATGGTGGCTGCCAAAAATGATCAGGCGCATCTGAGCCTGGCAAAGCAGATTCATGATAAGACTGCCTTTCGCATTTATCAGGCATTGGTCTGGGGAAATATCAAGGAAGAAGCAGGGATTATCCATGGAGCTATTGGCAGGCATCCTGCGGACCGCAAAAAAATGGCGGTGGTACAGGAAAACGGCAAGCCGGCTACAACGCACTTTCGGGTGGTGGAACGCTATGGAGAGACTACCTTGGTGGAGTGCAGGCTGGAAACGGGCCGTACGCATCAGATAAGGGTGCATATGTCCTACATAGGGCATCCATTGCTGGGCGACCCTAAGTATGGTACAGATAGAAAGGGCAGAGTGAGAGGATGTTTTGCCATTCAGGGACAGGCGCTTCATTCCATGAGCCTTGAGCTGACGCATCCTTCTACGGGCAAGCGCATGAAATTCTGTGCGCCTATGCCTGCGGATATGGACGCACTCATAAGGAAGCTGCGGCATAAATCAGGCAGATAGCAATATTTTCTTTGGGAGAGGAGAGGTAGTTATGCCAAATTTTGTGGAAAAGACAGTTTTGATGGATCAGCAGGGAATCAATCGTGCCCTGGTGCGAATCTCACATGAGATTGTAGAAAAAAATAAGGGCGTGGAGGATATCGTACTGGTAGGTATTCGTTCTCGCGGCGTGCCGCTGGCAGAAAGAGTTGCGGCTGCTATTGCCAATATCGAGGGTGCAAAGCCGCCCGTAGGCATTTTGGATATTACCCTCTACAGGGATGATTTGTCCACCTTGTCCTATCAGCCGGTAGTGCGGCCGACGACCATGCCGGTCGATATTGACCGCAAGACGGTGGTCCTGGTAGATGATGTGCTTTATACAGGCCGTACCATTCGGGCAGCCCTGGATGCGGTCATGGACATGGGCCGTCCGCACGCCATTCAGTTGGCAGTGCTTGTCGACAGGGGACATCGCGAGCTGCCAATCCGTGCTGATTATGTAGGCAAGAATGTACCTACCTCCTCCAAGGAGATTATCAGCGTCCAGATTCAGGAGATTGATCAGGCTGAAAAGGTGGTCATCAAGGAAGAAGCCGAATAGGCGGGGTGAGTGCACTGGAAAAACTTGTGGTATTGTTGGGGCCTACGGCTTCTGGCAAGACGAATCTGTCCATTCGGCTCGCCCATGCCTTGCAGACGGAGATTATTTCTGGCGATTCCATGCTGGTATACAAGGGATTTGACATCGGGACTGCCAAGCCGACTGCTGAGGAGAAGGACGGGATTGTGCATCATATGGTGGATATTTTGTCGCCTGGTGCCAGCTTCAACCTGATGGATTTCTTGACGCAGGTGAAGCCCATCATCAGCAGGCTGAATCAAGAGGGAAAGATTCCTCTCTTGGTCGGTGGGACAGGCCTGTATATTCAGTCCTTGCTGGAGGGCTATGAGCTGAATCAGCAGCAGGAGGACAGTGCCTACCGCCAAGAGCTTGAAAGGCTGGCTGAAGCGAAGGGCAGGGAGCATGTGCACCAGATGCTTGCCATGGTCAATCTAGAAGCGGCAAACAGGCTGCATCCCAATGATTTGCGGCGCGTGATCAGGGCTTTGGAGGTGCATCATCTCGGAGGCGGCGAGGTATCGCGCGCAAAGTCGGGACGGCTTTATGATGCCTATGTAGCAGGGCTGGGCTGGGAACGCAGCGCGCTCTATGACAGGATCAATCAAAGGGTTGACCTGATGCTCGGACAGGGCTTGCAGCAGGAAATCCAGCAGCTTGTGTCAGCAGGCGTGTCTTTGGCTTGCCAAGCCATGAAGGGCATCGGCTACAAGGAAATGCTTCCCGTCTTGCAGGACAGGGCTGATACGCCTGATTTCGTGTCGGCGGTAAATAAAATAAAACAAAATAGTCGTCATTTTGCCAAAAGGCAGTTGACCTGGTATAGAAGAATGTCATATATTCATTGGTATCAGCCTGCTCTGTATCGGAATACAGATGCCTTGGCAGAAAATATGTTGTGGGATATAAGGCGTTGGTTTAAAAATAAATAGCTAGGAGAAAATTATTATGATTAAAGCGATTAATTTACAGGACAGCATCCTCAATCAGGTAAGAAAGGAAAATATCGGCGTAACCATCCATTTGGTAAACGGCTTTCAGATTAAGGGCTATGTCAAGGGATTCGATAATTTTACCGTGATTATGGATTCGCTTGGCAAGCAGCAGCTTGTGTACAAGCATGCTATTTCTACGATTACCATGAGCCGTCCGGTAGACAATTTTGAAAAGAAGGCAGAAGGCGCGGAGCGCTTATCATGAAGGAAGCTAGACAGCGCGGCTTCGAGGTAGTCAGCGCGTACAAGGAGGCAGGCATCTGTCTGCCCGTGCGCAAGACGGCAGGCAGTGCAGGCTATGATCTGCAGGCGGCAGAGGATGTAGAGCTTTTGCCGCATGAGGTCACTATCGTGCCTACCGGACTCAAGGCATATATGCAGCAGGATGAGTATTTGGGGCTGCATGTGCGCTCTGGCTTTTCTATCAAGAATAAGGTCGGTTGTATCAATAGTCAGGGCATTATCGATGCGGATTATTATAATAGTCCAGGCAATGAAGGCCATATCATGGTGCCCTTGATTAATCATGGCGATGAGGCGGTGAAGATTGCCAAGGGAATGAGGATTGCCCAGGGGATTTTCTACCGCTATCTCACTGTGGACGGCGATACGGCTGGCGAGGGAGAGCAGCGTACAGGAGGCTTTGGCTCTACGGGAGAACAGTAAAATGGATATGGGCTTTGATTTGTTTGCCGAGGCGGCGGCTTTAGAGGAAAAAAAGAATAAAGGTAAATATGAGCCTTTGGCACAACGCATGCGCCCAAGAAATTTTCAGGAGTTTATCGGGCAGGAGGAAGCCATGGGCAGGGGACGCTACCTGCGCCGCATGATTGAGCAGGATCAGCTTCCGTCCATGATTCTCTTTGGTCCTCCCGGTACGGGCAAGACAACCATTGCCATGATGATTGCAGGGATTACCGACAGCAATTTTAAAAGGCTGAATGCAGTTTCTTCCGGTATTGGGGATATTCGCAAAATCGTCGAGGAGGCTGCCGAGCAGAGGAAATTCTATCAAAAGAGAACCATTGTCTTTATTGATGAGATTCATCGCTTCAACAAGGGGCAGCAGGATGTGCTTCTGCCGTATGTAGAGGATGGCCGCCTGACGCTGATTGGGGCGACGACGGAAAATCCTTTTTTTGAGGTAAACCATGCCCTGCTCAGCCGGGTGCGCTTGGTACGTCTTTATGCTCTGACGGACAAGGAAATCCGTCTGCTTATTCAGCAGGCATTATCTGATGAGGAGCGTGGTCTTGGCAGCCACAATCTGACATGTCAGGACGAAGCCATGACAGCGTTGGTACGGCTTTCCGGCGGCGATGGCCGCATGGCATTGAATCTCTTGGAGCAGGCCGCCTCCATGACCGAGGCTGGCGGTACGATTGATATGTCGCTCTTGGAGAATATCCTTGGCTCAAAGGTTCAATACTATGACAAGAACGGTGACAATCACTATGACACGGTTTCTGCCTTTATCAAAAGCATGCGCGGCAGTGATCCGGATGCGGCCGTGCATTATCTGGCGAGGATGATTGCCGGGGGCGAGGATCCAAATTTTATCGCTCGCAGGGTCGCTATCTGTGCGGCTGAGGATGTTGGCAATGCTGACCCCATGGCGCTGGTGGTGGCCATGGCAGCGGTACAGGCGGTGCAGTTCGTGGGAATGCCGGAGGGCAGGATTCCGCTGGCTGAGGCAGTTACCTACGTTGCTTCAGCGCCCAAGAGCAATGCCGCCTATGTTGCCATTGACGAAGCCTTGGCGGAGGTCAGAGGGCAGGATTGCGGTTCTGTGCCGGCTCATCTGCGGGATGCTCATTACAAGGGCGCAGCCAAGCTGGGGCATGGTCTTGACTATATATATCCGCATGACTTTCCTCTCCATTTTCATCCGCAGCAATATCTGCCGGACAGGATGAAGGACAGGGTGTATTATCGTCCTACTGCAAATGGCAGGGAGAAGGACATCAGAAGCTACCTGAATGAATGTTGGCCTCAGAAGCCAAGATAGAGGCCTAAGGAGAAGATGAGATGAAAACCATGACAGATTATGAGCTTCGTTCAGGAGTGATTTTTGGCGACAGCGCGACTGATGAGTACGTATACATGCCTGCCAGCGAGCTTGGCGTAGATGACCCTATGTGCGTGTATGAGTATTCCCTGCAGCGTGATGATGTGCATCTTGCCGAGGCACTGGACATCATCCGCCGCCGCAGTTTGAAGCCTGCAAGGCATCCAAGGCTGGGAGACAGCTCTTGCTAAATTCGAGACATGATGATAGACCGCAAAATAATCCTGCGGTGCTGTCATCATGTTTTTTTTTGTAAAAAAATAGTAATACTGCTTGACATATTTATCAAATAGGTTTAATATACAATCATGAGCTTGAGCTAAGGAAAAGTTAATCATCATCTTCTATGCATTACAGCGTTTTGGGAAGGCATAGAAAAATTATATTAAGGAAATGAGGTATTTATTATGAGCAAGTATAAGTTTGAAACCCTGCAGTTACATGTCGGTCAGGAGCAGCCGGATCCAGCTACTGATTCACGTGCGGTACCTATCTATCAGACTACCTCATATGTGTTCAAAAATTCTGCTCATGCTGCTGACAGATTCGGCTTGCGTGATGCAGGCAATATCTATGGCCGTCTGACCAATTCCACGCAGGATGTTTTGGAAAAGCGCATTGCAGCTCTTGAGGGCGGCTCTGCTGCCTTGGCAGTAGCTTCCGGCGCGGCAGCCATTGATTATGCTATTCAGGCTTTGGCTGGCGCAGGCGAGCACATCGTGGCGCAGAAGACCATCTACGGCGGCAGCTTCAACCTCTTGGCACATACCCTGCCTCATTACGGCATTGAGACTACATTTGTTGATGCGCATAACCTTGAAGAAATCGAGGCAGCCATCAAGCCAAATACCAAGGCGGTATATTTAGAGACTCTTGGCAATCCAAACAGCGATATTCCTGATATTGATGCCATCTCCGAGCTGGCACACAAGCACGGACTGCCTGTAGTCGTAGACAATACCTTTGGCACGCCGTATCTGATTCGTCCACTGGAGCATGGCGCTGATATTGTCGTACATTCTGCTACCAAGTTCATTGGCGGTCATGGCACGTCCCTGGGCGGCATTATCGTAGATTCCGGTAATTTTGACTGGAAGGCAAGCGGCAGATATCCTGGCATTTCTGAGCCAAATCCAAGCTATCATGGCGTGTCCTTTGCCGATGTAGCTGGTCCTGCCGCCTTTGTAACCTACATCAGGGCAATCCTTCTGAGAGATACCGGCGCTACCATTTCTCCTTTCAATGCCTTCATTCTACTGCAGGGCGTAGAGACACTGTCCCTGCGTATCGACCGCCACATTGAGAACACCAAGAAGGTCGTGGAGTTCTTGAACAATCATCCGCTGGTCGAGAAGGTAAATCATCCGTCCCTGCCTGAGCATCCAGATCATGCTCTTTATGAGAGATATTTCCCGAACGGCGGTGCTTCAATCTTTACCTTCAACATCAAGGGCGGTCAGAAGGAAGCGCACAAGTTTATTGACAATTTGGAGATTTTCTCCCTGCTGGCAAACGTTGCCGACGTTAAGAGCCTGGTCATCCATCCTGCTACCACTACTCATTCCCAGTTGACTGATGAGGAGCTGGCAGATCAGAATATCTATCAGAACACCATTCGCCTGTCTATCGGTACCGAGCATATCGATGACATCATTGCTGATTTGGAAAAGGGCTTTGCCGCTATTAAGTAAAATGACAAAATAAAAAGCAGCCTCATTTGTGCCAGCCGCTTGGCAGGTAACAAATGGGGCTGTTTTGTTGTCGCAAATATCAGGACACGATGTCTGCTTCGTTCCAGCAGACATATACGCCGAGTATCCCTTGGGTAAGAGAAATGCTTACGGGATTTTGGGATGCTTCATTGCTGACCGAGTAGGGCAGGGCTTGCTTCAAGGCGGCATTGGTCAAGGGCCATTTAACATTGCTGATATTGACGCCGAGGGACTCGCTGGTAAAGGAAAGCAGGGATAGCGCCTTAGGCATGAGGGAAAAATGCAAGTCAAGAGCCTCGCCGCCCTTTAAAAACAGCATGGCTTCCCTGTCGTCCAGCATGATGCCCTTTAGCTGGCTGTGCGCGAAGCTGAATGTCGTACTGAAGGCATGATCAAAGCGTCCGCCAAAAGCACCGGTCAGAATGACAAAGGCATCTTTCTGAGCAGCCATATTGAGTGCTAACTGGGTATCGGTAAAATCCTTTTCTGGGGGAAACTTGGCAATTTCGACACCGTTTTGCAATGCCCATGTCCAAGACTCCTTCATGGCACTGTCACCATCGCCAATAAGGCGTTCCGGCAAAAGTCCTGCCCTGCGGCAGCAATCGATGCCGTGGTCAATACACCAAAGGCGCTTGCCCTTTGCCATTGCGGCAAGCCAGCCTTCCCCAGGGCTGCGTCCGCCCGTAGCCAGCACCAGCCTCTCAGGCGGCAGGGCAAAGGAAAAATTCGCAGAAAAAAAGGGCGTGGTCAATTCGTTGTTTATCATGCAATCACATCCATCTTGTAAATATTGGCAAAGCCATGAATAATATAATGTAACATATATATGAAGCCAACGTATAAAATATAACACATTTTCAGACGGCTGTCTTTTTTTGCGAAAAATAAATTGTTTATATCAGTGATATGTTATATACTTAGGAAAGGCTAGGTGCGCCTAAGACCTGTTAAAGGTGGGAAATATATGAAACTTATTAAGAAATATTTATTTAATAATACGCTTAAAGATATATTTTCTAATATGACCAAGGGAATGGTCGCTATTTATTTTATCATAGCTATTTCCTTCTATGGTATTCACGAGAGCTTCGTGAAGATGAACAATAATGTGGCGAGAAATCTGGATTGCGTAGAGGCGATTGACAACATGAGCAATGCTTCGGATGACCTGACGACATATTCTAGGCGCTTCGTGGTGGTGGGAGATAAGAATGCCCTGCAGGCATATTATGACGAGGTCGTAGTGTTAAACCAGCGCTACAAGTCAATCAAGACGCTGGAAAAGTATTCCGAGGTCGATATTTCGCCTATTTACACGGCATGGCAAAATTCCATAGACCTTTCGTACAGGGAAATTTATGCCATGAAGCTGGCAGCCACGGCGAGGAAAATGAATGTCGATTCGCGCCTTGATAGGATGCATCCTATTGATTTATCGTCAGGGGATTTGAGCCTTAGTGATGATGAAATGCTTCGCAAGGCGATAGGCATGATTTATGGCACTGCATATGAGGAACAAAAGGCTGTCATCACTACGCATATTTCTGAGACCATGGCGATTTTTAAGCAGGAGGTTGAAAGGGAAAGAAATACTAGTTTTAGTACCTATTATACCTTTATACACTTTTTGTATATCGGCATGAGCATCCTGCTGCTAACAAATCTCGTTGCCCTGTGGGTGCCAAAGTATCTGCTCGCCAAGCCGATTGAGAAATTTGTCGCCTGTATCAATCAAAACAAGCCTTGCGATATCAAGGGCATTATGGAATTGCAGATACTTATTGATGCCTATAACAAGCAGTTTTACCGCAACAAGCAGCGCCAAGCGAATCTTTCCTATAAGGCAAATTATGACGGGCTGACAGGCGTTCTGAATCGCCGGGTGTTTGCCAGGCTCTTGGCTGATGTTACCGAGAATGGCAATGGAGCGCTGCTCCTTATCGATGTGGATAAGTTCAAGGGCATCAATGATACCTACGGCCATGCTGCCGGTGATTTGCTCTTGAAGCGTATTGCCACGCTTTTGAAGATGTATTTTATTGATTCTAATATGTATGTGACTAGATTCGGCGGCGATGAGTTTGCCATCGTCATCAATGAGCTGCATGGCGATACGACGGCATTGAGAAAGCGGATTTATAAAATCGGCACAGCGTTGAACAACGTCCTCAAGAACAATATCTTCGATGAGAAAATACCGCACAGCAGCCTCAGCATCGGTGCAGCCTTTACGGAGGACGTACCAGAAGAGCAGGGCAAGACGTTGTTTGAATGTACCGATGCCACGCTGTATGAGGTCAAGGCGGCAGGTCGCGGCAATATCAGGATTTACCAGCCGTAATAAGTCCGGGGGAGGATCTGTAAGTTAGAAATATGGACAAACAGGAAATATTAAGCTATTTGCAACAGGAAAATATCTGGCACGAAATAACGGAGCATGAGGCGGTATTCAGCATGGACGATGCCATCAGCGTGGAGCTGCCTTATCCAAAGTGTGATGCAAAAAATCTTTTTGTCAGAGATGATAAAAAGAGGAATTATTACATGATTACGGTATGCGGCCCTAAGAGAGTAGATTTAAAGGCATTTCGGCAGGCATATGGCACAAGGCGCTTGAGCTTTGCTTCGGCAGATGAATTATGGCATATGATTCAGATTAAGCCTGGGTCGGTATCTCCTTTGGGACTTTTGCAGAACGCAGAGTGTAATGTAAAGCTGTATCTCGATGAAGATTTCTTCTGCGAGCCAGGCATCATAGGGATTCATCCCAATGATAATACGGCTACGGTTTGGCTCAAGGTTGCTGATTTGAAAGATTTGATTGAAAAGCACGGCAACGATGTCGAGGTCGTGGAGCTGCCGCAGCTTTCTTGATTCATTTGGGCTTCAATTAGGCGGAATGATTTCTCTGCCTATGGGGAAATATTATAATACAAAGCTGCAAGACTGTCAGGACAGGAATGCAGCTTTCTTTGGGATTTGAACATGCGTATAGCAGATGTATATATCAATATTCCCGTGAAGAGCATCGCGCAGGCCTTTACCTATCTTCTGCCTGACAGCCTTGACAGGGTTGGTGCAGGCTGGAGAGTCCTCGTGCCCTTTGCCGGGAGGGATGTAGAGGGCTTCGTCGTAGATGTGTGCTTTGAGGCGGAATATCAAAAAAAGAATAATGCCTATCCCTTGTCTAAGCTGAAAAGGGTCAGGTCCGCCGTAGATGATGAGCCTTGGTTCAGTGCCATCGTGCTGGATGCTTCCCGCTATTTGGCGAAGTTTTATCTCTGCTCGCCAGGCGAAATTATGCGTCTGTTTATGCCGGGCAAAAGCGGTCTGAAAATTCAGCCCAAATATAAGGCGTTGCAGACTGATGAAGATAATATGCTGCTTTTGGTCGAGGCGTACCGTCAGGCTTACGCTGTTCTAAAGCAGTATGGCGCTTTGTCTAAAAGGAGTCTGGCAGAGAGGCTGGCCGAGGCTGGGCATACGGAGTCAGCCACCCAGATAAGCAGCGTGCTTGAGGGACTGCTGCGGCATCAACTGGTAAAAAAAATCTATCAGGCAAGCCAGCGTGCCAAGGAGCGCATGGCTGACTTTCTGATTTTGCCTGAGCCTATGAGCGAGCAGGCTATCGGGGCAATAGAGAAAAGAAAAAGAGGCCAGCTCGCCCTTGCCAAGTGGCTGCTGCTGGATGGCAAGACGGCATATGCCATGACAGATTTAAAGAAGCAGGGCTTTTCCAAGCTGGTTGTCGAGGGATTGATACATTCCGGACTTGGCAGGCTTGAACAAAGGCGGATATTTCGGGACAGCTATGAAGCCTTTGCTTCGGACAAAAGCATCAGGACGCTGACCGAGGAGCAGCAGCAGGCAGTGGCAGAGCTGTCCGAGGCGATACAGGCAAAGAATTATAAGCCATATTTGCTCTACGGCATTACGGGCAGCGGCAAGACGCAGGTGTATATAGAGGCAGCAAGGCTGGTGCGCCAGCAAGGGAGGCTGGCAATAGTCCTCGTGCCGGAAATCGCCCTGACGGGCCAGGTCGTACAGGGCTTCAAGGCGTATTTTGGCGATGACATCATCGTCATGCACAGCCGCCTTTCCATCAATGAGCGCAATGATGCGATTCTGCGTGTCCGCACGGGCAGGGCAGGTATCATTATCGGGGCGCGTTCGGCGCTCTTCGTGCCTGCTGACGATATAGGGCTGATTATCATGGACGAGGAACAGGACAGCTCGTACAAGCAGGATGAGTCGCCGCGCTATCATGCCAAGGTCGTGGCAGAATGTTTGGCGAAGCTGCACGGGGCAATGCTTTTATTGGGCAGTGCCACGCCGTCTTTGGAGACTTACTATCGTGCCATCAAGGGCGATTACGGACTTATCAGGCTGACAAAGCGCATAGGCGATATGCCCCTGCCAAAGATACAGTGCGCGGATATGCGCCAGGAACTGAAAATGGGACGGCGCAGCGTGATTTCCCTGCCACTACAGCAGTTGATACTGGATACTCTGGCAAAAAAAGAGCAAATGATTCTCATGCTGAACCGCAGGGGATTTTCGACTTTCGTTATGTGCCGTTCCTGCGGTGAGACCATCAAGTGTCCGCATTGTACCATGCCGCTGGTCTATCATCGGGATGGACGGCTGATGTGCCATCATTGCGATATTCAGATGCCAGTGCCTGACATCTGCCCCAAATGCGGCAGCCGCTACATTAAGTATTTTGGTTCTGGCACGGAGAAATTGGAGCAGGAACTCTCCCAGCTCGTGCCAGAGGCGAGGCTTGTCCGCATGGACAGGGATACGACGACCCGCAAATTTGCTCATGCGGAGATAATGGCAAAATTTCGCCGCAGAGAATATGACATACTTCTTGGAACGCAGATGGTTGCCAAGGGGCATGATATTCCCAATGTGACCGGCGTAGGCATCCTCAGTGCGGATTCTACGCTGAATATGCCTGATTTTCGGGCGGCAGAGAGGGTATTCATGCTGATTACGCAGACTGCCGGGCGGGCAGGCAGGGGCGAGGTGCCTGGCAGGGTGGTAGTGCAATGCTACAATCCGGGGCATTTTGCTGTGCAGACCGGCATAGCGCAGGATTATGGAGCTTTTTTCAGACAGGAGATGCGGCTTAGGCAGGCGTTGTTTAATCCGCCTTACAGCCGCCTGATCAAGCTGATTTTTCAAAGCCGCCAAGAGCAGGAAGCACGGCAGATGGCAGTGGATTTGCGCGATGCCTATCAGGCTGTTTTTGGCGATAGCAGGCTTTACTGCGCCGTAGGTCCTGCGCCTGCCATGATGTCCTGTATTCGGGGCGTGTATCGCTTTGTCCTGCTCTTGAAGACAAGCGATATATGGGGCGTGCTGGATTTCTTGCGCCAGCAGGGCATAGCGGAAAATATGCAGGTAGTGGTGGATATAGATCCGCTGACTACCTCTTGAGAAGAGAATTTATTTATAGAGAAAAGAGACGATTTATGGATAAAAGTGTTTTAGAGGCCCGTCTGGCAGCGGCATATGCTTACTTTCGCAAGGTGGAGCATCGGCAGAATATGCATAGAATCAAGGAGCTGGCAGTAAAGCTGGCAAAGGGAGAGTACGGCATTGCCTTTGCCGGACATTTTTCGGCTGGCAAATCGAGAATGATTAATACCATCCTTGGCGAAAACCTGCTGCCATCCAGCCCGATTCCGACCAGTGCCAATCTGGTGCGTGTGCACAGGGGCGCACCGCATGAGGACTATGCCAGGGTTTATTTTCATCATGCCAAGCCGAGAAAATACTTAGCGCCTTATGATTATGACCTTTTGCGCAGCTTTTGCAAGGATGGCGATGCCATTCGGGAGATAGAGCTTTGCCGCAGTGATTTGTCCCTGCCGGAAAAGGTCATCGTTATGGATACGCCAGGCATAGACTCGGCTGATGATGCGCATAGGAAGTCCACGGAGGATGCCCTGCATTTGGCAGATATTGTTTTCTATGTCATGGATTACAACCACGTACAGGCAGAGCTGAACCTTTCCTTTACTAGGGATTTGACTCAGGCAGGCAAGGCTGTTTATCTGGTGGTAAATCAAATAGACAAGCACGTTGAAACTGAGCTGTCCTTTGACAGCTTCCGCAAGGGGGTTCAGGATGCCTTCCTGAATTGGGGCGTTCGTCCTGCTGGTTTTTATTTTACCTCGCTGCGCTATCCGGAGCATCCCCATAACGAATTTACACAGCTTCAGCAGCTCTTGCAGCAAAAAATTGCCGAGCGGCAGCATACCCTGCTCGCTTCCATAGCAGCCTCCCTGCACAAAATCCTGCAGGAATATCAGCAGGAGCAAAAGGAACAAAGGCAGGAGCAAATCACGCAGGCTGCCGAGGTGCTGAAAAGGCTTGAGCCAGCTAGGGAAAAACAGCTTCGACAGGATTATTTACGTCTGCGTCAGGAGAAGGAAGCGCTGCAGCAGGATTGGGAGAGGGAGTTTGATGAAGCCGTAGCCAAGATTATGGACAATGCCTATCTGATGCCTGCCTCGACCAGGGATTTGGCAAGGGATTATCTGGAAGCCTGTCAGCCGGATTTCAAGGTTGGCTTTTTTGGCAGGGGCAAGAAAACCATGGCAGAGCTGGCAAGGCGTCGACAGGCATTTTTTGCCGATGCCAGCGAAAAGGCAAAGACGCAGCTTGCATGGCACATCAAAACGTATCTTGTCGATTTTGCCAAAAGACATCACATTGATGAACCGAGCCTTGTGGACTATGTGGAAAAAATGGAAATCCTGCCGCCGGAGGAGCTTTTGACCGAGGCAATGCGCTCAGGCGCAAAGCTGACGCAGGATGGCACGTATGTCATGAATTATACGGCAAATTTTGCCGAGGGCATCAAAAATGTGGCGAGAAGCTTTTGTCAGGCATACAAGCAAAAAGCAGGCACTTTGCTCACAGAGCGCGGCAGGGCTAGGAGCGAGGAAATAGAAAGACAGCTCGCTTCCATGGCTGATTATATTGCTTCCTGGGAACTCATGGACAAGGCAGAAAAGGCTGAAATGGAGCTGGCAGAGGAAATAGCTGTCTTGCAAAAGGCTTCTGTCCTGCCTGATAATGGAGAAGATATTTTCTGTATAGAGCCTGTCGAGGAAGAAATCGTAGCACCGGCTCAGACAGGCAGTGACCAAAATCAAAGGCAAGCTCCTCAAAGTGCAGAGCCAATGAATATCTCTGCTCAGTCGGCTGGTACGCCGACAGCTAGAGAAGGGCAAGAGGCTGGCATTGCTGCCGATAATGATAGCGGCGATATGGATTTGACAGGCAGGGAGCGGCTATCAGGACATGATGCGCTGGCTTATTGGAGTAGGAGGCTGCAGCAGGGAAGCCAGCTTTTGCAGCATATTCCGATGCTCAAAAAGCTGTCCGTAGAGTTGGCAGAGAGAGCAGAGCGCCTTGAGAACAAGGGATTTATGGTCACGCTTTTCGGCGCTTTTAGTGCGGGCAAGTCCTCATTTGCCAATTCTCTCTTGGGCGAGAGCCTGCTGCCGGTATCGCCCAATCCTACGACGGCGGCCATCAACAAAATCTGTCCCGTAGATGAGGCGCATCCGCATGGCACGGTGGTGGTAAAGCTCAAGGATGATGCCATGCTTTTGGCAGACGTAAATCGGGCGTTGGAGGCTTTTGAGCTGCACGCTGAAAATCTAAATGAGGCAAGAAAGCTGGCAGATGCCGCCCTCAAGGACAATGCCAACGACCGCCAGAGGGAAAAGTCGTTTTTGCGGGCGTTTTTGAAAGGACTTGCGGCGGCGCAGGAGCATTTAGGGCAGAAGCTGGCGTGTCATTTGGCAGATTTTGGCGCTTATGCCGCACAGGAAGAAAAATCCTGTTTCGTGGACTGGCTGGAAGTATATTATGATTGTCCGCTGACCAGGCTGGGCATCACGCTGGTTGATACGCCGGGGGCAGACTCTATCAATGCCCGCCATACCAATCTGTCCTTCAAATATATCCGTCAGTCGGATGTCGTGTTGTTCGTTACCTACTACAATCATGCCTTTAGCCGGGCGGACAGGGAGTTTTTGATCCAGCTAGGCAGGGTCAAGGATTCCTTTGCTTTGGATAAAATCTTCTTTATCGTCAATGCCATTGATTTGGCAGAAGATGCCAAGGAAGCACAGGGCGTAATTGACTATGTGGCCGCTCAGCTTCGCAAATTTGGCGTGGCGCATCCGAGAATGTTCGGCCTTTCCAGTCAGGAAATCCTCAAAGCCAAGCAGGCTGGTCAAAAGGATGGCTTTCCTTTTGAGGATGCCTTTTATGATTTTGTTTTCCACGAGCTTGCGGATATTGCCGTCAATGCCGCGGCTGGCGAATACAAGCTGGCACAGGAGCGCTTGAAGGAGCTGATTGCCCTGACGCAGGGCGACGAGGCAGAAAAGGCACGGCGCAGTCAGGAGCTTGCCAGCCAGCAGTCCAAGGCGGATGCGGTTTTAGCAAGCCTCGACAAGGGTGAAATGGACAATAGGGTCCAGCAGGAAATGCAGGAGCTTCTCTATTATGTCAAGCAGAGGGTATTTATCCGCTATATTGATTTTTATCGTGAGGCATTTAATCCGGCTACCCTGCAAAAGGGCGGCAGCAATGGCAGGATGCTCGCCAAGGCTTTGGCAGAGCTTCTCGGCAGCATGGGCTTTGATTTTGCCCAGGAGCTTCGTGCGACAGGCCTGCGCTTGGAGAAATTCGTGCAAAAGCAGGGCAATATCCTGCAGGAGCAGATTAATGACAGGCTGCGCGAGATAAGCGGCGAGCTGCCTATTTCCCTACAGGAAGCCGAGTATGGCTGCGAACTGGAATTTGTTTCAGCTTTCCAGCAGGCAGAGGCAAGATATTTCCAGCCTGCCTTGAGCATTTACAAGAACCCCAAGAGCTTCTTTGAAGGCGGCGAAAGCCATAAGATGCAGGAAGCTATGGAAAAGCTCCTGCACCCTCTGGCTGACGTGTATCTGTCCGAGCAGCAGGCAGTGCTAGGCAGGGAAATGCATGATGCCGTGACACAGGTATTTGACCAGATTCGGGAGCGCTTCAAGGCTCGCCTGGCAGAAAACTTTGCTGCCAGCAGGGCGGCTCTTGAGGGAAATGTGCCGATAGATATGCTTTTGGATATTCAAGAGCATTTAGCATAATTGTACGAGGAGTGATTTGAGGATGAAATTTGAGTTTAGCAAATGGCAGGGGACAGGCAATGATTTTGTGATGGCGGATTGCCTGAAAAATCCGCAGTATCTAGCCACTGTGGCTTGTGCCAAGGAGATATGCGACAGACACTATGGCATTGGCGCAGACGGCATCCTGCTGGTGCTGCCCTCCGATAAGGCAGACATCAGGATGCGGATTATCAATGCCGACGGCAGCGAGGCTGAGATGTGCGGCAATGGGATTCGCTGCTTTGCCCGCTATGTTTATGAGAGGGGCTATGTCAAGACTGATGAATTTACGGTGGAAACCGGAGCAGGCATCCTCGTTCCCAAAATTATCAAGGAAAATGGCGCTATCGCTATGATTCAGGTGGATATGGGCGAGCCTGTCCTAGAGGGTGACAAAATCCCTGTAGCTGGCTATGGCATGAATCGGGTCATCGATGAGGATATTCAGGTAGCTGGCAGAGACTTCAGGATGACCTGTGTTTCTATGGGAAATCCGCATTGCGTAGTATTTGTCGAGGATGCAGAAAAATTTCCTATTTTCGAGCTGGGACACTCCTTTGAGACTCACGAGAAATTTCCTCGCAAGACCAATACCGAATTTGTACAGGTCATTGACCGCAAGCACCTGCGCATGAGGGTATGGGAAAGGGGCGCTGCCGTGACTCTTGCCTGCGGTACTGGTTCCTGCGCTACCCTGACCGCTGCGGTATTGAATGATTTTGCTGACCGCAAGGCGGAAATCCAGCTCGACGGCGGCAAGCTGCTGGTAGAATGGGCAGATGACAACCATCTCTATATGACAGGGCCTGCCTTGGAGGTCTATACTGGCACATACGAAATTTCGGATTGAGGCGCAAGGCTTTTTTCTCAGATAGGCAAGTTGAATCTTGCCGTTGTTTAGTGCTATAATATATAGGCTAAATTTTGTAAAGAAGAGGATTTGTTCATGATTAAGAGTATGACAGGCTTTGGAGCAGGCGATGCCGAAACAGCCGATTTTAAGGTGCACGTTGAAATCAAGGCCGTAAATCAGCGGTTTTTGGAAACCAATTACCATATGCCATATAGCATGAATATGTTTGAAGCCCGGCTTACCCAAAAGATTAGGGAATATGCTTCCCGCGGCAAGCTGGATATCAACATACGTTTTCAAGATTTGCGGGACAAGGCGATAGCGGTACAGGTTGACAAGGGCTTGGCAGAGGCGTACGGCAAGGCATTGCAGGAAATCAGCAGCCAGCTTGGCTTGTCTGCCCCTGTGACTGCGGCGCAGATTGCCGCCTATCCAGATGTATTGAAGCTGAATGAGGAGAACGTCAATCTAGAGGCAGCCCAGCCAGTGCTTTTGGCTGCCTTGGAGCAGGCGCTTGCCAGCTTTGTCGCCATGCGCGAAACAGAAGGAAAAAATATCCAAAGGGATTTGCTGGCAAGGATTGACACGCTCGAAAACTTCGTAAGCGAGCTGGAGAGGCTGGCACCGGAGATTGTAGCTGCCTATCGGCAGAAACTGGACAACCTCTTGGCGGAGTGCTTGGCAAAGGAAGACATTGACGAAAGCAGGGTTATTCAGGAGGTTGCGTTTTTTACGGACAAGGTGAACTATACCGAGGAAACGGTGCGCCTGAGAAGCCATTTTGACCAGTTCCGTCAGATTATTTCGTCTAAAGAGCCGGTCGGACGCAAGCTGGATTTTCTGATTCAGGAAATGAACCGCGAGATTAATACGGTTGCCTCCAAGGCAAACTCAGCCGGGGCTGCACGCTTCGTTGTTGATGTGAAAAGCGAGATTGAAAAAATCAGGGAACAGATTCAGAATATTGAATAGCCGAAGGAGGTTCGGATTGTGGAAATTAAGCTTCTGAATATAGGCTTTGGCAACGTGGTTTCGGCTAATCGGATTGTGGCTATCGTCAGCCCGGAATCCGCTCCTATCAAGCGCCTAGTGCAGGATGCCAGGGACAGGTGCCAGCTAATTGATGCCACCTATGGCAGACGCACACGGGCGGTCGTGATTACGGACAGCGGATACATTATTCTCTCTGCTGTCCAGCCAGATACTATGTCCCATCGGATGACTGAGGAGGCTTGAGGATATGCGTAAAGGATTGTTGATATTGATTTCTGGACCGTCTGGCACGGGCAAGGGAACTGTGTGTGATTTGCTTCGCCAAAAGCATCCTGAGATTTCCTATTCTATATCTGCCACCACCCGTCAGCCGAGGCCGGGCGAGCAGGATGGCGTAAATTATTATTTTTACAGCCGGGAAAAATTTCAGGAAATGATTTCCCAGGGACAGCTTTTGGAATGGGCAGAGGTTTATGGCAATTTTTATGGCACGCCTAAGCAGCAGGTAATAGACAGGCTGGAGGCTGGCGAGGACATCCTGCTCGAGATAGATACGCAGGGAGCCTTGAATGTGATGAAGCTGATGCCCGACGGACTGTTTATCTTCTTGCTGCCGCCGTCCTTGGAGGAGCTTGCCAGCCGTCTCAAGGGCAGGGGCACAGAAACCGAGGAAAGCCTCAAGCGCCGCCTGGGGGCTGCCGTAGATGAAATCAAGCTCGCCAAGAAATATCGCTATGTCGTGATTAACGATCAGGTAGAAAAAGCGCAGGAGAAGATTGCCAACATCATCGAGGCTGAGCATCATCGCAGTGATTTGAATGAGAGCCTGCTGGAGAAATTGCAGGTGTGGAAGGAGAAAGTATAATGAGCAAGAATACCATTACCAATATTGTAACACCGAATCTGGATCAGCTAACTCCTTTGGTAGACAGCCGCTATACGCTGGTAACCCTGGCTGCCAAGCGTGCCCGTGACATCATGGACAAGAGCCATCCGGTGACTGCGGAAAGAACCTCTACCCGTGACGTAACCAATGCCATGGAGGAAATCTACGAGGGCAAGATTACCTACAAGCGTTTGAACAGCGGTATTAAATAATTGCCTAGGGAATTGCTATGCTAAAAGATAAAAATATCATTTTGGGAGTGACTGGCGGCATTGCCGCCTACAAGTGCGTTGATTTGGTCAGTCGCTTGCGCAAGCAGGGGGCAAATGTCCATGTGATACTCACCAAGGGAGCGCAGAATTTTGTTGCCGAGGCTGCTATGCGTGAGATGAGCGGCAATCCTGTCGTGACTTCTATGTGGCAGGATATTCAGCAATATGACGTAGAGCATATTGCACTTGCCAATCTGGCAGATGTGGTGCTCGTTGCTCCTGCAACCGCCAATGTTATTGCCAAGGCAGCCTGCGGTATGGCAGACGATATGCTGACCACCGCCCTGCTGGCTACGAAGGCGCCGGTGTTCTTTGCGCCGGCTATGAACACCAATATGTACGAAAATCCCATCACGCAGCAGAATATGCGTGTCTTGAGGCAGAGGGGCTTCCATATCATCGAGCCTGCTGCCGGGCATCTTGCCTGTGGCACGAGCGGCGTGGGCAGGATGCCTGAGCCACAGGAGCTGGTAGATGTGCTGGCTGATTTTTTGACTGGCAAGGACGAGGCGGCAGGCATTGAGGACGCACTGCCTGCTGGCTTGGATTTGCGCGGGCTTAATATCTTGGTGACGGCGGCAGGTACGAGGGAGCCTATCGACCCCGTGCGGTATATAGGCAATCGTTCGAGCGGCAAGATGGGCTATGCCATTGCCGAGGCAGCACGGGATTTGGGTGCGGATGTTACGCTGGTTTCCGGGCCTTCGGCGCTTGTGCCGCTTGCAGGCGTGAATTTTTTCAAGGTGGAATCAGCCAGGGAGATGCGCCAACTGGTGCTGGAAAATTTCCCTGCCAGCCAGATTGTCATCAAGGCGGCGGCTGTGGCTGACTATCGGGTAAAGAATGTATCAGACCACAAGATCAAGAAGAATGACGAGGAGCTGACGCTCGTTTTAGAGAAGAATCCGGATATCTTGAAGGAGCTGGGGCAGAAGAAGCAGCCGGGGCAGATTTTGGTCGGCTTTGCGGCTGAGACACGGAATCTGATTCAGTATGCGAAGAGCAAGCTGGAAAAGAAAAATCTCGACATGATTGTAGCCAACGATGTTTCCAAGCCGCAGGCAGGCTTTAATGTGGACACGAATCTCATCAAGCTGCTGCAAAGAGACGGCTCTATCGAGGAGCTTCCCCTGATGAGCAAGAAAAAGCTGGCGTATATTATCCTGAGCCGGGTCATGGATATATATAGGCGCAATAAGGAACAGTAAGCAGCAGGACTGAAAATCAGCAGGAACATGGGAATGTTTTTGCTGATTTTTTTGTTTAAATGTATAAATGTCCTTGACCAATAGATATTTTTGCCGTATAATGGCATTGCTAACATTTCCCGAGAAACCGTTAGAATTTACCCAAAGACTGACGGCGGAGGAAACTCTGGAGAATCCCATAAATCCGCGGTCTTGCTGCAGGGCTGTAACAAAATGGGTACCGAAGGTGCAAGAGGGTGTATCGGCGTTATGCCAAAGCCTCTCGAATCTCTCAGGTAAAAAGACAGAGCTGATGGTGATGCGATGATTTATTTACATTGTGTGGCTTTTGGTCCTGTACTCCGGGGTGCTTTCCGTGTGGAAGCACCTATTTTTGTGCAATTATTTTATGCTAAATGGAGGTAGGTTGTATTGATGTTCAATGATTTGCTGCCCGTGGTACAGACAATCAACGCTTGTTTGTCCGACTACATTTTGGTATTTTTGCTTTTGGGCGTAGGTATTTTTTATACTATTCGTACTAGATTCGTGCAGGTTCGCTGTTTTGGCGAGGGCATGCGCAGGGTGTTTGGCAATTTTTCGATGAATGGCACGGCAAAGGAAGGGCATATGAGCTCGTTTCAGGCACTCGCTACAGCTATTGCAGCCCAGGTAGGCACAGGCAACATAGTAGGTGCGTGCGGTGCGATTCTGACCGGCGGTCCGGGGGCGATTTTTTGGATGTGGATAATTGCCTTTTTTGGCATGGCAACCATTTATGCCGAGGCTGTCCTGGCACAGGTTACGCGTATCAAGCTGCCTGACGGCAGGATTCATGGCGGTCCGGTCTACTACATTCACAAGGCTTTTCCGGGTGCCTTGGGACGGGTGCTGGCAGTATGCTTTGCCATAGCTATCACGCTGGCACTGGGCTTCATGGGCTGCATGGTGCAGTCCAATTCTATCGGCGAGACCAGCTCGCTGGCATTTGGCGTTCCTGCGTGGGGCGTAGGCATCGTGATTGCCGTTTTGGCAGGCTTTGTCTTTTTGGGCGATGTCAAGCGAATTGCCGCCATCACCGAAAAATTAGTGCCCTTGATGGCTCTGATTTACATCGTGGGCTGCCTGATTATGCTTTTCATGAATGTGGAGCATTTGATTGAATCCTTTGGCATGATTTTCTATTATGCCTTCAATCCAGAGGCAATTATCGGCGGTAGCTGGGGCGCAGCCCTGAAAACCGCTATCAGCCAGGGTGCAAAGCGAGGTCTGTTCTCCAATGAGGCAGGCATGGGCTCTACTCCGCATGCGCATGCTCTGGCACATGTCAAGAATCCGCATGAGCAGGGCGTTACCGCCATGGTCGGCGTGTTTATCGATACCTTCGTAGTCCTCACGCTGACAGCCTTGGTGGTTATCTCCGGACTCTATACTGAGGGCGGTGTGCTCGCTTCCGGCGCTGCCGAGGGCGTAAGCAAGACCAATATGGCGCAGCTTGCCTTTACCACGGTTTTTGGTCAGGGCGTAGCCAGTATCTTCGTCGCTGTCAGCCTGTTGTTTTTCGCCTTTTCAACGATTCTCAGTTGGAATCTTTTCGCCAAAATCAATGTAACCTATCTGTTTGGCACCAAGGCCGCCAAGGTATTTTCCTGCATTGCAGTCGTATTTGTCTTCATGGGCTCCTGTCTTTCCAATGACTTGGTATGGGAGCTGGCAGATATGTTCAACAACTTGATGGTCATACCGAATGCCATGGCGCTCTTTGCCCTTAGCGCTGTAGTCGTCAAGGAATTGAGAGACTGAAAGTCTTGCTTGTCAGTCCGTAGCGGCATAGGCTTATTCGCCATAAAAAAAGAAATATTCAAAAGCCTTTCAGCAGGATTTGCCTTGCTGGGAGGCTTTTTGTATTGATATGAGGTTTTTGTCCGTGCAAGGAATAGTGTATAGCGTTCGTAGGCTAGAAGTTGTGCGTATAAAATAACAGAATAATCAATAACACTTATAACATAAAAGAATTAGATAAACACTGATAATGGCGATGTAAAAATTTGTCTAACCATAAGATAAAGTAATTGACAATGAGATAATATAGCTGTAAAATATAATTAATTTCATAGAGTAAGGACAGGTGTCTGTATATCAGACTTAATAGAGAATCCGGTATAAGCCGGAACGGTCCCGCCACTGTAAGGAAGAGCGAGGCGCAATTATGTCACTGGGGAATGATTCTCTGGGAAGGCGTGCCAAGCGATGAGGCCAAGTCAGGAGAACTGCCTGTTTTATCGTCACCGTTAGCAATATTTGGTTATACAAATTTATTGCTTGGACCTGCGAGCGATGGGTAGGGGATGGATTTATACGCAATCCGTCTGCATGCTCTGGCAGATGGATTTTTTAGTTGAAGGAGGTTGTTGTATGAGTGAAGGAGAAATGGATCTTCAGGCCATTCTGAAAAAAGCAGAACAGCAGACTGTTTTTCCTGATGTTCCTTTGGATGAGTTTGTGCCGCCTACCTATGAAGAGTGGAAGGATGCCTGTATTGCCCTGTTGAAGGGAGCGCCCTTTGACAAGAAGATGTACACCAAGACCTATGAGGGGATTACGTTCTCGCCTATGTATTTTCGGGCTGCGACCGAAGATATCCTGCCTAAGGATTCTTTCCCCGGCATGGATGATTTTCTGCGTGGCGCTTCGCCCAATGGCTACATCAAGGCGCCTTGGGGCATTGCCCAGTCCTGTGACCTCACTATGCCTCAGGAGAATAACAAGCTCTTGATTCATGAGCAGGAAAAAGGCTCGACGGTCTACAATATCCGTTTGGACAAGGCGACTCTCGCCTGTCAGGATGCCGATAAGGCAGAAAAGCCTGGCGATGAGGGGGGCAGCATCACTACCCTTGATGATATGCATACCTTGCTTGCGGATTTGAAGCTGGATAAATATCCTCTGTATATTTATGCCGGAGCTTCGGCTGTGCCAATGCTGTCCCTGGTCATGGCAGCCCTGAAGTCGTCTGGCACTAAGCCTGAGGGCATCAAGGGCATCATCGGCGCAAATCCGGTCATTGAGCTGGCAGAAAAGGGCAAAAATGCAGAGTCGTTGTCTAGCCTTTATGATGAGGCATATATCGCGGCTAGATGGTGTCAGAAAAATGCGCCCGGCGTCAAGACCTGCATGATAAGGAGCGATGTTTTCAGCCGCGGCGGCGCTAATGACGTACAGGAGATAGCCTATAGCCTTTCGGTTGCCGTTGACTATATGAAGGTGATGATGGAGCGCGGCATGACTGCCGATGAGGCTGCCGGTCAGATTATGTTTGTTTTCTCCATGGGAGCAAACTTCTTTATGCAGATTGCCAAGCTGCGTGCGGTGCGTCCTGTCTGGGCGCAGATTGTGGAAGCCTTTGGCGGCAGCAAGGACGCACAGAGGATTCACATTCATGGCAAGCCAGCCTTGTTCTTCAAGACCAAGTACGACCCATATGTAAATATGCTGAGAAATACCTCGGAAATGTTCTCTGGCGTTGTAGGCGGCTTGGAATCATTTGAAAACAGCACCTTTGATGAAGCGATCCGCAAGGGTGACGAGTTCTCGCGCCGTATTGCCAGGAATGTTCAGATTATGCTGCAGGAGGAGTTCGGGCTTTTGCAGCCGATAGACCCTGCTGGCGGCTCTTGGGCGGTTGAAAGCCTCACCAAGGAGATAAAGGAGAAAATCTGGGCAGAGTTCCAGGCTGTAGATGGCAAGGGCGGCATTGTAGCAGCTTTGCAAGAAGGATATATCCAGAAGCAGATAGGCGATATTTTGGCACAGCGCTTTAAGAAGCTGGAGCTGCGCAGAGACCGCATTGTTGGCACAAATATGTACCCGAATATGACGGAGAAGAGGCTTGAGGCGAGAGCTGAGGATTTTGCTGCCAACAGGGCTGTCCGCGCTCAGGCTATATCAGACTATGAGTCCGATATGGACAAGGAGCATCAGGAGAAGATGCTTTCCGCTATCGGCAAGGAAGGCTGCCCTGTCTGCCAGGCTATCGATGCCTTTAAGGCTGGAGCTACCTTGTCCATGGTGCGTCAGGCATTGAATAAGTCCACGGAGAGCGAAAGCGTAGAGGCTATTGCTCCGCATCGCTGGAGCGAGCGCTATGAGGCATTGCGCATGATTACCGAGGACTGCAAGGCTGCTCACGATGACAATGTAAAGATTTTCCTTGCCAACATGGGCCCTATTCCTCAGCACAAGGCAAGGGCCGACTTTACCACTGGCTTTTTGCAGGTGGGCGGCTTCCAGGTTATGGGCAACAACGGCTTTAAGACTGTAGAGGAAGCAGCCAAGGCGGCAGGAGAGTCCGGAGCAGATGCCGTGGTTATCTGCTCGACAGATGCCACCTATCCTGAGATAGTGCCTGCCTTAGCGCCCAAGCTGCATGAGGCACTGCCAGAGGCGATTGTGTTCCTGGCTGGTGCAGCACCGGCAGAGCTGGCAGAAACCTATAAGGAAGCAGGTATTGATGAATATATCAATGTTCGTGCCAACTGCTATGCTATCTTGCAGCTCTTGCAAAAGAGGAAGGGGATGATTGAGTAATGGCTGCTTTTCCTGATTTTAGCAACATGAATTTAAAGGATGCTCCAGGTCATAGCTCTGAGGACTGGCAGAAGCTGTTTGAATCAGCGGCAGGCGCAGGCTTTGATGCTTTGACAGGCAAGACAATGGAGCATATTCCTATCAAGCCTATATATAATCACGATGAATATGACCACATGAATCACTTGGATTTTGCGAGCGGTATTCCGCCGTGCCTGCGTGGACCGTATTCTACAATGTACGTATTCCGTCCTTGGACAGTGCGCCAGTATGCAGGCTTTTCCACAGCAGAGGAATCCAATGCCTTCTACCGCCGCAATCTGGCAGCCGGTCAGAAGGGCCTGTCCATCGCCTTCGATTTGCCGACCCATAGGGGCTATGACTCGGATAATCCCCGCGTGCTCGGCGATGTGGGCAAGGCAGGCGTAGCAATCGACTCCATTTTGGATATGCGTATTCTGTTTAGCGGTATTCCGCTTGACCAAATGTCTGTATCTATGACCATGAATGGCGCTGTGCTGCCTATCTTGGCTTTCTACATCCTTTCCGGCGAGGAGCAGGGCGTAGACAAGAAGGTTATGGCTGGTACGATTCAGAATGATATTTTGAAAGAGTTCATGGTGCGCAATACCTACATTTATCCGCCTGAAATGTCCATGCGCATTATCGGTGATATTTTTGAATACACCACCAAATATATGCCGAAGTTCAACAGCATTTCCATTTCCGGCTATCATATGCAGGAGGCTGGTGCTACGGCTGACATCGAGCTTGGCTATACCTTGGCTGATGGCCTTGAGTATATCCGTACCGGTATCAAGGCAGGCCTGCCGGTAGATGCCTTTGCCAAGCGCCTGTCCTTCTTCTGGGCTATCGGCAAGAACTACTTCATGGAAGTTGCCAAGATGAGGGCTGCCCGCGTGCTTTGGGCGAAGATTGTCAAGTCCTTTGGCGCAAAGGATAACAAGTCCATGGCACTGCGTACGCACTGCCAGACATCCGGCTGGTCGCTTACCGCCCAAGACCCGTTCAACAATGTATCAAGAACCTTGATGGAAGCCATGGGTGCGGCTCTCGGTCATACCCAGTCGCTGCATACCAATGCCTTGGACGAGGCTATCGCGTTGCCGACGGATTTCTCGGCGCGCATTGCACGCAATACCCAGCTCTACATTCAGGATGAGACCAGCGTCTGCAAGATTATCGACCCGTGGGGCGGTTCTTATTATGTCGAGGCGCTGACAAACGAGATTATCCGCAGGGCATGGGCGCATATTCAGGAGGTTGAGTCCCTGGGCGGCATGGCGAAGGCCATTTCCAGCGGTCTGCCGAAGATGCGTATCGAGGAAGCCGCGGCCCGTCGTCAGGCTCAGATTGACTCCGGCAATGAGTCGATTATCGGCTTGAATAAATATCGCCTTGAAAAAGAAGACCCGTTGGAAATTCTTGCCATCGATAATACGGCTGTGCGTCAGGCTCAGATTGAGCGTTTGGAGAAGCTGCGGGCAGAGCGCAATGATGACGATGTGCGCCGCTGTCTGGAGGGTATCACCAAGGCTGCCGAATCCAGAGATAACGGCAATCTCCTAGAGGCTGCCGTTGATGCGGCAAGGGCACATGCTTCCCTGGGCGAAATCTCGGATGCGGTAGAGAAGGTTTCTGGTCGTTTCCAGGCTGTTATCCACACTATTTCCGGTGTATATTCCTCTGAGTTTACCGACAAGACGGAGCTGGAAAAGGCTCGCGAGATGGCGGATGAGTTTGAGGAGCTGACCGGCCGTCGGCCTCGTATCTTCGTTGCCAAGATGGGTCAGGACGGACACGACAGAGGACAGAAGGTCATCGCTTCTTCCTTTGCGGATATGGGCTGGGATGTCGATGTAGGCCCATTGTTCCAGACTCCGGAGGAAACAGCGCAGGATGCCGTGGATAATGATGTTCACATGGTTGGCTTCAGCTCGCTGGCAGCAGGGCATAATACGCTTTTGCCGCAGTTGGTGCAGGAACTGGCAAAGCTGGGACGCGAGGATATCATGGTCTGCATCGGAGGCGTTATTCCTGTACAGGATTATGACTTCCTGTACAAGAGCGGCGCTGTGGCTATCTTTGCTCCGGGCACCAATATTCCAGAGGCAGGCATCAAGCTGCTGACCTTGTTGATCAACTGTGCTAAGGAAGAGATGGCAGAGGAAGAATAAAGGCAGGGAGTGTGAGTTATGGCTGAATATACAACATCAAAGCCTAGTTGGGTTCCGGATGAGCCAAATGAAAAATTTGCCTGCAGCGTTATGGGCGGCATTGAGGGCATCAAGGATACTACGGTCGGCAACATCAATCCCATGCTGGCCAGTGGCAAGATGAAGCCGAAGCGGCGCCTTGTCATGTCAGAGGATGAATATGTAAATGGTGTCTTAAAAGGCGACCGCATGGTGCTGTCTAGAGCCATAACTCTCATCGAAAGCAACAGCTCCAAGCATTTTGCCAAGGCTCAGAGGGTGCTGCAAAGGCTGCTTCCCCATACCGGCAAGGCGCTGCGCATAGGCATCACAGGCGTGCCGGGCGCAGGCAAGAGCACCATTATCGAAGCCTTCGGCAATATGCTCTGCGATAGCGGGCACAGGGTGGCGGTGCTTTCCGTTGATCCGACCAGCTCTGTCACCAAAGGCTCTATTTTGGGTGATAAGACCAGGATGGGGACGCTTTCGCGGCGCAAGGAGGCTTTTATCCGCCCGTCGCCTGCTGGCGGCACTCTTGGCGGCGTTGCCCGAAAGAGCCGCGAGACGATGCTGATGTGCGAAGCGGCAGGCTATGATATTATATTGATAGAAACCGTAGGCGTAGGCCAGTCGGAAACGACGGTCAGGTCGATGGTGGACTTCTTCATGCTCGTGGTGCTGACAGGTGCAGGCGATGATTTGCAAGGCATCAAAAAAGGCATCATGGAGCTGGCAGATGCCATCGTTATCAACAAGGCTGACGGTGATAATTTGCTCAAGGCCAAGGTCGCCAGAGGCGAATACGAGAGAATGATCGAGTATATCCGTCCGGCTACGCCGGGCTGGCCGACGCATGCCTATATGTGCTCGGCTTATACTAAGTCTGGTCTGCCGGAGCTGTGGAAGGTTATCCAGGCCTTCAAGGAGATGACTACGGACAGCGGTGTGTTTAAGAAGCGCCGCCAGCACCAGTTGCTCGAATGGATGAACAGCATGATAGACGAGCATCTCCACAGCCTGTTCTTTGAAGACCCTGTGATAACTGGCAGGATGCCGGAGGTCAGGGATGCCGTGTTGAAGGGGATTGTGTCTCCGACTCAGGCGGTCAAGGAACTTGTGGGCTTGTTCGACATCGAACGGGCTGCCTACAGGAGCCGTGACTTTCTGCGCATGGATGACAAGAAAAATTAAATAGCTTAAAAATTCCGTCATTGCAAAAAGGATGCCCCCCCGCGCGCCGTGACGGAATTTTTTATGCCGCAATGCCCGTAGGGCAAAAGAATACTTGTGTTAAAATTATATTTGTGGTATTATGTTTTGGTGTACTATGGTAAAAAATGGGGAGGGCTGTGCCCCTGCATGGTATTCCCTACACAAATATTATTCAGGAGGTCATTTGACACAATGGAAGTTAATGTAAAGGATTTGGAAAACTCTCAGGTAGAAGTAGAAATCACTGTACCGGCTGCAGAGCTGGATAAGGCTTATGAGGCTGCATATAAGAAGGTTGCTGCCAAGGTCAACATCCCTGGCTTCCGCAAGGGCAAGGCTCCGAAGAACATCGTAGAGCGTAGTGTAGGCAAGGAGTACATTTTGGATGAGGCTGTCGAGGACATTGCTCCAAAAAAATTCTTCGAGGCCATCAAGGAAAAGGAAATCGACATCGTGACCCGTCCTGAGTTCGATGTTACCGCCAAGGAGCTTGGCAAGGACTTGGTTTTCAAGGTTGTTGCTACCAAGAAGCCAGAGGTTAAGCTCGGCGAGTACAAGGGACTGAAGGTCGAGGTAAAGAAGGACGAGGTTGATGATGAGGCGTTGCAGCTCCAGCTAACCCGTATGCTTGATCGCCAGGCTGATATGGTTGAGGCTGAGGAAGGCTCTGCCGTTGCCAAGGACGACTTCATTACCTTGGATTTCAAGGGCTTTGTTGACGGCGAGGCATTTGCCGGCGGCGAGGGCAAGGATTATCCTCTGCAGATCGGCTCCAACAGCTTTATCCCGGGCTTTGAGGATCAGCTCGTAGGCGCCAAGATCGGCGAGGAGCTGGATGTAAACGTAACCTTCCCAGAGGAGTACCATTCTGAGGAGCTGAAGGGCAAGCCAGCAGTGTTCAAATGCACCGTAAAGAGCATCAAGAGAAAGGTTCTGCCTGAGCTTGATGATGAGTTTGCCAAGAAGGCAAGCACCTTCCAGACTCTTGACGAGCTGAAGGCTGACATCCGCTCCAACCTCGAGAAGTCTGCTGAGAGCAAGTTCGAGGCAGAAAAGCGCGAGGCTGCTATCAAGCAGGCAACTGAGAACGCCGAGGTAGAGATTCCTGAGGTTATGATCGAGAACCGCGTAAACGTGATGATTCAGGAGCTGGCTCTCCGTCTTGAGCAGCAGGGCATGAAGCTGGATATGTATCTCAAGTATGCCAACACTGACATCAACAAGCTGCGTGAGACCTATAAGGATACCGCTGCCATCAACGTCAAGACCGACCTCGTTCTCGAGGCTGTTGCCAAGGCTGAGGGCATCAAGGTAGAGGCTGAGGAGCTGGATGCCGAGGTTGAGGCTATGGCGAAGGCTTATGGCGCAAGCGCTGCCGAGGTCAAGAAGATTATTACCCAGCAGGGACGCACTTTGGACTTGGTTGAGACCGTGCTGCGCCGCAAGACTGCCCAGATGATCGTGGACAGCATTGCTGAGTAATTGACGCCTATATTGCTGGCTGTACAGCGATTGTATTGAGGTGATTTTTATGAGTTATGTTCCCATGGTTGTGGAACAATCCGGTCAGGGCGAGCGTGCGTATGACATATATTCCCGTCTCTTGAAGGATAGAATCATCTTCCTCAGTGGCGAGGTAGAGGACAATATGGCCAATACCATCGTGGCTCAGATGCTTTTTTTGGAAGCGGAAGATCCTGACAAGGATATTTATTTGTACATTAATAGTCCCGGCGGCGTAGTAACCGCCGGCATGGCTATCTATGATACCATGCAGTACATCAAGCCTGATGTGTCTACTATCTGCATCGGGCAGGCTGCCAGCATGGGTTCTCTGCTGCTTACCGCAGGTGCCAAGGGCAAGAGGTTTGCCCTGCCAAATGCCAGAATCATGATTCATCAGCCGCTTGGCGGCGCGCGTGGCCAGTCTACGGATGTGCAGATTCAGGCGAAAGAGCTTCTGAGGATTCGTCAGATGCTCAATGAGATTTTGGCGGAGCGTACCGGCAAGAGCCTGGAGCAGATTGAGTCTGATACTGAGCGTGATAATTTTATGAGTGCCAGGGAAGCTGTCGAGTACGGTCTTGTGGACAAGGTTATCACTAGAGAATCTGACGGCAGGGAAGATGGCAATAAATAACAGGGGGTGAACAGCATGAGTGTAGATCATCCGGACGGGCTTGTCTGCTCCTTTTGTGGCAAACCTGAGGATATGGTACGGAAGCTGGTGGCAGGACCAGGAGTTTGTATCTGTGATGAGTGTATTGACATTTGCAATTCCATCATAGAGGGAGAACTGAATGAGCAGGAGGAACTGGAGGATGTTCTTCGGAATCTCCCCAAGCCAAAGGAAATCAAGGATGCTCTTGATCAGTATGTAATTGGCCAGGAGGATGCCAAGAAATCCTTGGCGGTAGCTGTTTACAACCACTATAAGCGTATTAGAGCCGATATAAGGCCGAAGCGCATCAAGGAGGTCGAGCTGCAAAAGTCCAACATCCTGATGCTCGGTCCTACGGGCAGCGGCAAGACCCTCTTGGCGCAGACATTGGCTCGCATATTGAATGTGCCTTTTGCCGTAGCTGATGCTACCACCCTTACGGAGGCAGGCTATGTAGGCGAGGATGTGGAGAATATCCTCTTGAAGCTGATACAGGCTGCCGATTACAATATAGAGAGAGCACAGCAGGGCATTGTCTATATTGATGAGATTGACAAGATTGCTAGAAAGAGTGAGAATACCTCGATCACGCGGGATGTATCGGGCGAGGGCGTTCAGCAGGCGCTGCTGAAGATTCTTGAGGGTACTGTTGCGTCTGTGCCGCCTCAGGGCGGGCGCAAGCATCCGCATCAGGAGTTCTTGCAGATTGATACCACCAATATCCTGTTTATCTGCGGTGGTGCATTTGCTGGCATTGATAATGTGATCAACAAGCGCATTGGTGAAAAAACCATGGGCTTTGGGGCGAAGATTCACTCCAAGCAGCAGATGGATATGGGCAGGCTTCTTGAGAAGCTGGTGCCTGATGATTTGATGAAGAGCGGCTTGATACCTGAGTTTATCGGACGTCTGCCGGTAGTTGTCACTTTGGATCCTCTCGATGAGGCGGCTCTGGTAAAGATTCTGACAGAGCCGAAGAATGCCTTGGTAAAGCAGTATCAGCATCTGCTTTCCTTGGATGGCGTGGAGCTGGATTTTGACAAGGATGCCCTGAGAGCCATTGCTCAAGAGGCTTTGAAGCGCAAGACCGGTGCTCGCGGACTTCGTTCCATCATCGAAAAAATCATGAAGAATGTCATGTACGAAATTCCGTCCCTGGACGGCGTTAGTGCCTGCCGCGTTACCAAGGATGTGGTACAGCACGGCGGTGACCCTGTGCTGTCCTATGACGGACATCGGGGAGAGGCATCCGCCTGATTTTATCAAATCAAGGCACATATAGGATAATGTATAGGCGTTGCCTCCGGGTGGCGTCTATATTTATATATTTTTTTAGCAGGATGTCCATTTGTCCTATATCTTGCAGGTAAAACGGGGCATATGGAAATTGTAACTTCTGCGGAGGTGAATTTATTTTATGAGTGAGAATGAAATTTTGCGTACAATGCCAATCCTTCCCTTGCGGGGAGTGCTGGTATTTCCATATATGATGGTGCATTTGGATGCAGGCAGGGATCAGTCCATTTCGGCGCTGGAAAAGGCGATGCTGGAAGAGGAGCACCATGTCTTGCTGCTGTCACAGAGAGATGCAGATGTCGAAGAGCCGGATGTCAAGGATTTGTATAATATAGGCACCGTGGCTGACATCAAGCACCTGATGAAGCTGCCAGACGGCGGCGTGCGCGTGCTGGTAGAAGGCCTGCACAGAGGGCAGATCGTCGAGGTCAATCAGGATGAGAGCCAGTTTATCGAGGCAAAGGTTCGCGAATATCAAGACCCGATTGTCAAGACAACGGAAATGGAAGCACTGGTACGGGTCGTAGTACATGAATTTGAGCTGTGGGTCAAGTCCAGTCAGAAGATACCTGCCGAGGCGATGGTGTCCGTATCGATTATCGATGATGCCGGACGTCTGGCAGATATGATTGCAGGGCACATCAATCTGAAGCTGGAGGATCGTCAGGCCATCTTGGAAGCCGTTGACGTCAAGGCGCGTTTGGAATGTCTTTATGGGCTTATCAAGCGCGAGCGCGATATTTTGGAAATCGAAAGAAAGATTGGTTCGAGAGTCCGCAAGCAAATAGAGCGGGTGCAAAAGGAATACTACCTGCGTGAAAAGGTCAAGGCCATCCACAAGGAGCTTGGCGATCAGGACGGGATTCAGGGCGATATTGAAGATTTCCGCCAGCGTCTCAAGGACGGAGATTATCCAGAGTACGTCGTCAAGGCGGTGGAAAAGGAGCTGAAGAGGCTTGATCGTTCGCAGGGTTCTTCGCAGGAGTCGGCGGTCATCAGCACCTATATTGACAATCTGCTGGCTCTGCCATGGAATATAGAGTCCAAGGATATTAATGACATCAAGAGCGCCCAGCATGTTCTTGACAGGGATCACTACGGCTTGGAGAAGGTCAAGGAGCGTATCTTGGAGTATCTGGCTGTCCGCCAGCTTACAGATGGTCAGAATGCGCCGATAATCTGCCTCGTTGGTCCTCCGGGCGTAGGCAAGACCTCGCTTGCTGGCTCTGTTGCCAAGGCATTGGGACGCAAATTTGCCCGTGCTTCACTGGGCGGCGTGCGTGACGAGGCAGAAATCAGAGGTCATCGCCGTACCTATGTAGGCGCTATGCCTGGACGCATCATAGAGGCGCTGAAGAAAACCGGTACGTGCAATCCGGTATTTCTTTTGGACGAGGTTGACAAGCTGGGAAATGACTACAAGGGAGACCCTACGTCTGCCCTCTTGGAGGTACTGGACCCTGCTCAGAACAATACCTTCAGCGACCACTATATCGAGCTGCCTTTCGATTTATCCAAGGTGCTGTGGATTGTGACTGCTAATGACCTAGGCGGCATCCCGAGGCCGCTGCTTGACCGCATGGAGATTATTTCCCTTTCAAGCTATACCGAGCAGGAAAAGCTCGAGATTGCCAAGCGGTATCTTTTGCCAAGACAGCGCAGCAAAAACGGGCTGAATGGCAGGCAGTTCCGCTTGGGGGCAGGAGTCCTGCAGCAGCTTATCGACGAGTATACCAGGGAATCTGGCGTGCGCGAGCTAGAGCGCGTCATAGGTCATCTGTGCCGCAAGGCTGCTAGGAAGATTGTCGAGGGCGAGACGGAGTCTGTCTATGTTACCACCAAGAATCTGGCGGATATATTGGGCAAGGCGAAGTTCCCTCACAAGAAATCCGTGCGCAAGCCAGAGGTCGGACTGTGCACAGGCATGGCATGGACGCAGGTGGGCGGCGATATTTTGCCTACAGAGGTAAATATTTTCCCCGGCAAGGGACAGCTCATCCTTACCGGCAAGCTGGGCGATGTGATGAAGGAGTCAGCACAGGCAGCGCTTTCCTATATACGCAGCCGCCAAGACCAGCTAGGACTGGCAAGGGACTTTTATGAGAAGCTGGATATTCATGTACACTTTCCAGAGGGAGCCGTGCCGAAGGATGGCCCGTCTGCCGGCATTACCATGGCAACGGCGATGGTATCAGGGCTGACAGGGCGCAGGGTAAGAAGCGATGTGGCAATGACCGGAGAGATTACGATTCGCGGCAATGTACTGCCTATCGGCGGACTCAAGGAAAAGGTTTTAGCTGCCTATAGAGAAGGCATCAAGACCATCATCCTGCCGTTGGAGAACAAGCGCGATATAGAGGATATTCCGGAAAATGTCCGTGAAAAGCTGGAATTTGTGCCTGTGGAGCAGATGGATCAGGTACTTGATACGGCCCTTATGACAGAAGAAAAGGAGTAGGCGTTATGGATGAGGTTATTATTACACAGGGCGCTTATCTGGCATCTGCCGTCTGCAAGGAGCAGTATCCGGAGGTGGCACGCAAGGAAATAGTCTTTATCGGCAGGTCCAATGTCGGCAAGTCCTCGCTGATCAATTCCCTTACCAGGGTCAAGAATCTTGCCAGGGTTTCCAGCCAGCCGGGCAAAACCCAGACGATTAATTTCTACGAAATCGGGGCAAAGATTCCTCAGATGGAGGAAAGACAGGATTTTTATCTGGTGGATCTGCCAGGCTATGGCTATGCCAAGACCGGTGCCGAAAAGCGGAAAATATGGAGCAAATTCATCAATGAATACCTTCTCTCCTCGCCTGAAATCCAGTTTGTCTGCCAGCTTATAGACGTCAGGCATGAGCCGATGGCATCTGATATCGAAATGTTCCGCTGGCTGGTCGAGCACAATCTGCCGGTACTGGTGATTGCGACCAAGGCGGATAAGATTGGCAGAAATGCCATTGCCAAGAACATTGCTACGATAAAGCGCGGACTAGGTGTTCCTGATTTGGATGTGCTGCCCTACTCGTCCTTGAAAAATCAGGGCAGGCAGGAGCTTTTGCAGACAATAGCGGAATGTTTGGCCGAAGCGTAAAACAAAGTGAATCAGATTCATATTTTCATTGACTTTAATCCTCTGGTTAGGTAAAATAAATACACGAAATTTATGTATTAGGGGATTGTTGCATTGAAATTAACTAGCTTGGATAAAAAACTTTTGAATCTTTTGCAGGGCAGCCTGCAGCTTGAAAGCAGGCCTTTCCAGCTCATCGGCAGAGAGCTTGGCATGAGCGAGGAGCAGGTTATTGCCCGTCTGCAGCAGCTCAAGGCAGGCGGCTACATCAGGAAGATCGGCGCGTTCTTCAACTCGGACAAGCTCGGCTATCAGGGTACGCTGGTGGCTTTGCGCGTAAAGCCGACCTTGATGGAGGAAACGGCGATATTTATCAATCAGTTTCCGGGGATTACCCACAACTATCAGCGCGAGGGCAGGTACAATCTCTGGTTTACCCTGATAACGCCCAATGAAAGGCTGCGCCAGGATATCCTGACGCAGATACGCACCCTTCCGGGAGTCGAGGCCGCAATGGATCTAAGCGCCCGTCACAAGTACAAAATCAATGTGCAGTTCAAGCTGCATTAGAGGCTGCTGTAGGGCAGACCGAATACTGAAACAGAGGTAAGTAATGGAAATAACAGAGCTGGATAAAAAGATTGTCAGAGCAATGCAGGACGAGCTTCCCTTGGTGGCTGAGCCGTTTAAGCTGATTGCCGAGGAGATAGATGCGACTGAGGAGCAGGTGCTAGAAAGGCTGAGGCTGATGCAGGCGGATGGCGCTTTGCGCAAGATGGGAGCGGTATTGAAGCATCGCGAGGTAGGCTTTCGTGCCAATGCTCTCGGCGTGTGGATAGTTCCCGAGGAGCGCATGAACGAGGTTGCCGACATCATGTGCGCCCATATGGCGGTGACGCATTGCTATGACCGCAATGTCACGCCGGACTGGCCCTACAACTTTTATACGATGATTCATGGAACCAGCAGGGAGGACTGCCAGCAGATCGCAGCCGTGCTGTCGGAGGAAACAGGCATCAGCCAGTATGAGCTTTTGTATACTGGCAGAGAGTGGAAAAAGACCTCCATGAAGTATTTTGTGTAACAATCCAAGCCAATAAGAAAGACTCATGCAGCCTTGCCTTTGAGCAAGATACATGAGTCTTTTTTTGCTTGCTAAATCAGTAAATCCGAATTTTGGGATAGCGATTGAAGTGAAAATATTTCTTTAGGCTTGACCCAAGAGGCTAGTCCTTGAACAAATCCTTGTGCAGATTGATGACCTCGCCGATGACCATTTTGCCGCGTATATCCTCGTGCAGGCCGTCATTTGCCCATTCTGCCGCCAGCACGCTGTGCGTGTTATCGTAGAAATACGGCTCTAGGTCAATGTAATACGGCTGCTGGCGGATAAAGGCGTTGATCTCATTCAGCTTGTTGTGCCAGTTGGGATCTGTAGGCGTGTGAAATGCCAGCATGATATTGGCTGGATTGATCGGGGGCAGCGTCATGAGAATGGGTCTGATGTCGTTATCCTGACATTTTTTGACAATCTGCCTCAGGTCGTTGACGACCATCGCACCGCTGATGCTGCTGGAGCGCAGGCTGTTCGAGCCGGTCATAATCAACAGGTTTTTCGGCTTGATTGGCAGTACATCGCTGTCAAACCTGTTCAGGGTCATCGTGGATGTATCGCCGCTGTGTCCGAGGTTCAGGCATGGCTCATCCATATAGGTGGTATAGCTGTATTCGAGGCTGGCAGGCGAAAAGGACACCGCGCCGCCGCCATGGGTAATGCTGTCGCCAAATGCCGCTATCAGGGGACGGGTCAGGCGGGTGGGGACGTAGAAGCTGTCCGTGTCGGAGTAAGTTCCTACGGTATTGCCGTTGGCATCAAGGCCGCGCACACGCCAGTAATACGTACCGGCATAGTAGCGGGCATACTCGTCATAACAGCTAAACGAGCTGTTGACTACCTTTGCCCAGTATCTTTCCGGCGTAGGCTCTGTATTGTTCTCCTTGGCTGGCGGATCTGTCAAAAGCTCCACCTCGTAGCGCTGAGCACCCAGCATGGGAATCCAAGTAAACACAGGATAGAGAGGCTGGCTGAAATTTGGCATCCTGTCAAATTTGTTCAATACAGGCTTGTTTGGCACAGGCTTTTTGGCATCCATGTAGATAGGCTCGGCAGTAGAGAAAACGCCCACTGGCTCATGGCGAAGATTGAGCGCCCTCACGCGCCAGTAAATGACGGTAAGCTGGCTGTATGGAGTTAGGTCAATCTGCAGTCCGTTGGTGAATACCTGGCGAGAGCCGTAGATATGGTTTACCGTGGAAAAGACCTGCGTATTTTCGGCATCGGGAGGCCCTGATAAAAGCTCCAGCTCGTAGAGAACGCCGTCAGGTATGCTGTGCCATATGAGAAACGGCTTGAGGCTGGCAGGCTCGTCCTGTGGATATTTGGTAATGGGAATCGGACGGATCGGCTCTTGGTAATTGCCATTGGGAATCATCGCCTCATCATCGGAAACCCTGCCGAAGATGCCGAAGGCTGTAATCTTGTAGTAGGCAGGGATTGCCGTAGAAGGCACTATGTAGCTGTCCTTTACGGTGTAGTCGGAGGCAACCTTGTGGTATTCGGGCGCTCCCTCGACTAAGCCCGTGGACTTGTAGTAGGTATCGACCTGATAAAAGCAGGGATAGGGATACCTGCTCCATGACAGCAGGGTGTTGCCGCCTTCCTCGGTAAAGGTGGCAGAAATCCTGTATTCCTTCAGACCGAGCAGATCCGTTTTTTCCGTAAGAAAGATGCATAACACGGTAAAACAGCAGATTATCGTCAAAAAAGAAAAAAAACAAATCAAAAGTTTTCGCATATATACTAACTCCAATAAAATTATCAAGCATAATTATACATTAATTTAGCTGTGCTCACAATAATACCTTTTACAAATGTATTAAATATTAGTATAATTATCTTTACTGATGATGCTTGCCAAGGGCAGGGCGGTCAGTAAAGCAATATTGAATTTAGAGATAAGGAAATGATGAGATGTCATTAAATCAGGATTTTATCAGCGAGGCCAGGGCGCTGCTCGGAGAGGAACAGTTTTTTGTCAACGAGCCTATGAGCAGGCACACTACCTTCAATATCGGAGGACCGGCGGATTATCTGCTTTTTCCTTCCGATATGGAGCAGCTTTCCAAGATATTCGTGCTCCTAAAGAGCTATGATATTCCGCATACGATTCTAGGCAATGGCTCAAATGTGCTGGTGCTCGACAAGGGCATCCGCGGGGCGGTCATCAAGATGCACGCTCCTATGAGCTATAAGCGCTGCGAGGGCAACAGGATTGTCGCTGGTGCAGGCGCATACCTCAAGCATGTATCTAAATTTGCGGCAGACAACGGGCTTACGGGCATGGAGTTTGCCTGCGGCATACCGGGAAGCCTGGGCGGCGCTGTATTTATGAATGCCGGTGCATACGATGGCGAGATGGCTGGCATCGTGGCGAGGGTCAAGACCGTTACCCACAATGGCAAAATCCTCACTTATGAAAAGGACGAGCTGGATTTTGGCTATCGCCACAGCGTTTTCCAGCACAATGGACAGGCTATTTGCGAGATTACCTTGGAGCTGGCGGCTGGAGATAGGGATGCCATCCAAGCTAAGATAGATGATTTCACCCAGCGCAGGGAGAGCAAGCAGCCGTTGGAGATGCCAAGCGCAGGCAGTACCTTCAAGCGGCCGCAGGGCTATTTTGCCGGGACGCTGATTGATGAAACAGGACTCAAGGGCTTGCAGGTAGGCGGAGCGCAGATTTCCACCAAGCACGCCGGCTTCGTGGTCAATTCCGGCAATGCTACGGCTGCGGATGTGCTGAATCTGATCAAGGAAGTGCAGGAGAGGGTCTATGCCAAAAACGGCGTAAGGCTTTTTCCAGAGGTTAGGATTATTGGCGAGCAGTAATAGGAGATAAAAATTGTCTAGGGAGATTGAGCGAAAATTTTTGCTGAATAGGGAGCTGTGGCGGCCGCAAAACGAGGGCATCGAGATTCGGCAGGGCTATCTTTCCCTTGACCCTGAGCGGACTGTAAGGGTGCGCATCAAGGGCGGCAAGGGATATTTGACCGTCAAGGGAAAGAATTACGGCATTTCCAGAACAGAAATGGAATACGAGATTCCTTACGAGGATGCATCTCAGATGCTTGACGAGCTGTGTCTCAGACCGCTGGTTGAAAAGATGCGCTACGTAGAGAAGCATGGCTGCCAGATTTGGGAGATTGACATATTTTCCGGAGATAACGAGGGACTGGCTGTGGCAGAGGCGGAGCTTCCCTCAGAAGATACTGCCTTGGCATTGCCTGACTGGGTTCTAAAAGAGGTATCGGGCGATGCCAGATATTACAATTCCAGCCTGAGCAATTTGCCATACAAAAAGTGGCAGGGCAATGTTACACTTTAGACTGCCCCAAAGGCGAGATGTCCTTATAGAATGGAGAAGTGTAGAGTGCCAATGCAATAAAAGGCAAAAAACACATTTTGCAGCTTGGAAAAGAGCAAAAGTGCATTTGCAAAATACAGAGTGTAATATTTTTATATAAAAGGTTGACAAATCTTTGGGAATGAGTGATAATAGACGAAGCTCAACGAAAACTTGTTAGACAAAAAGTCTTGAGCAGATAGTATAGGAGGGATTTTCTTGAAGCATGTATTGTCTGTTCTTGTTAAAAACAGGACCGGCGTGCTGGTTCGTGTAGCTAGTATGTTTTCGCGGCGGGAGTTCAATATCGACAGCCTGGCTGTGGGTATTACGGAGTCCCCTGAGTTCTCACGCATCACCTTGGTGGTGCATGGAGATGAGTATCTGGTGGATCAGATGATGAAGCAGCTTGAGAAGCTGCCGGAGGTAGAGGCTGTCCAGCGTTTGGATGGCGCAAGCTCCGTTTATCGCGGCATGACGATGATCAAGGTCAAGGCTGATGATTCCAACAGGTTGGATGTGTTAAAAATGGCAGAGCTTTTTAGAGCCCGCGTCATAGATGTGCAGCCCACGACGCTGATTTTCGAGGTAACAGGCGATGACGACAAGGTGACGGCGTTTACCCGTCTTTTGAAGCCGTATGGTATCTTGGAGATTATTCGGACAGGCCTTATCGGCTTGGAGCGTGGGGAACACACCATACAAGAACATTGTGAGGAGAGAGATTACTATGGCAAAAACTTATTATGATCAGGATGCAAATTGGAGTATCATGGATGGAAAGACCATTGCCATTATTGGTTACGGCAGCCAGGGACATGCACATGCGCTGAACCTGAAGGAGAGCGGCGCTAACGTAGTTGTCGGCCTGTATGAGGGTTCCAAGTCCAAGAAGGTTGCAGAGGAGCACGGCCTGAAGGTTTGCAGCGTAGCTGATGCTGTAAAGCAGGCTGATATTACCATGATCCTGATTCCTGATGAGAAGCAGTCTGATGTATACAAGACTGAGATTCAGCCAAATCTGAAGTCTGGCAGCGCTTTGGCTTTTGCTCATGGTTTCAATATTCATTTCAAGCAGATCGTGCCGCCTGAGGATGTAGATGTATTCATGGTAGCGCCAAAGGGACCTGGTCATCTGGTACGCCGTACTTATACCGAGGGTTCTGGCGTTCCTGCAGTATTTGCCGTTGAGCAGGATGCTTCTGGTCAGTGCTTTGAGCTGGCTTTGGCATATGCCAAGGGTCTCGGCGCAACTCGTTCTGGCGTGCTTCAGACTACCTTCCGTGATGAGACCGAAGAGGATCTCTTTGGCGAGCAGGCTGTACTGTGCGGCGGCGTTTGCCAGTTGATGCAGACTGGTTTCGAGGTGCTGGTTGAGGCTGGCTATCCGCCTGAGATGGCATATTTCGAGTGCTTCCACGAGATGAAGCTCATTGTTGACCTCTGCTATGAGGGCGGCTTCACCAAGATGCGCAAGTCCATTTCCGATACTGCCGAGTACGGCGACTACATGATTGGACCTCGTATCATTACCGAGGAGACCAAGAAGGAAATGAAGAAGGTTCTAAAGGAAATTCAGGATGGTACTTTTGCCCGCAACTGGCTGCTGGAGAACCGTTCCGCCGGCCGTGCCAACTTCCTGATGCAGCGCCAGCTCCATGCAGAGCATCCAATTGAGAAGGTTGGCGCAGAGCTGCGTAACATGATGCCTTGGCTGAAGAATGGTGCAGACCTTTCCAAGGACTAATCCGCGCAAACTAAACTAGAAAATTAGCAGATAGGCTTATGCTGTAGCGGCATAAGCCTATTTGTAGCATAATGAGAGGTGTATGTAATGGGAATGAACATGACAGAGAAAATCCTTGCCAAGCATGCAGGGCTGGATTCTGTGACTGCTGGCCAGCTTATTTTTTGTAATCTGGATATGGTGCTGGCAAATGATGTAACCGCTCCGCCTGCTATCAAGGAGTTTGAAAAAATCGGTCGTCCGGTATTCGACAATACCAAGATTGCCCTTGTGCCGGATCATTTCACGCCGAACAAGGACATCAAGGCAGCAGGCTTGGCTAAGACTGTAAGGGAATTTGCCAAGAAGCATCAGATCAAGAACTATTTTGAAATCGGCCGTGTCGGCATCGAGCACGTTATTCTGCCGGAAAAGGGTATTGTCGGCCCTGGCATGCTGACGATTGGCGCAGACTCCCACACCTGTACTTATGGCGCTGTCAATGGCTTTTCTACCGGCGTTGGTTCGACTGATTTAGGCGTTGCCATGGCTACGGGACAGGCATGGTTCAAGGTGCCAAAGGCAATCAAGGTCGTGCTTACGGGCAAGAAGCCAAAGTACATCTGCGGCAAGGACGTTATCCTGACCCTGATTGGCATGATTGGCGTAGACGGCGCTCTCTACAAGGCTATCGAGTTCGCTGGCGAAGGCGTGGCGGAGCTGAGCATGACGGATCGCCTTACCATCAGCAACATGGCTATCGAGGCTGGCGGCAAGAACGGCATCTTCCCATTTGACGAGGTTACCAAGGAGTATGTAGAGGGCAGGGTACAGCAGCCGTATGAGCCTGTTGCTCCTGACGAGGACGCAAGCTATGAGCAGGTGGTGGAGATTGACCTCTCCAAGCTGACACCGGTTGTTGCGTTCCCGCATCTGCCGGGCAACACGCATCCTGTAGCTGAAATAGATAAGATCAAGATTGACCAGGTCGTTATTGGTTCCTGCACCAATGGACGCCTTGAGGATCTGCGCCAGGCTGCCGAGGTTCTCAAGGGGCACAGCGTGCATCCTGATGTGCGCTGCATCGTTATTCCAGGTTCTCAGCAGGTTTATCTCGATGCCGTGCATGAGGGACTGGTAGACATCTTTATCAATGCGGGCGCGGCTGTCAGCACGCCTACCTGCGGTCCGTGCCTGGGTGCGCATATGGGTATTTTGGCAGCAGGCGAAAAGGCTGTTTCCACTACCAACCGCAATTTCCGTGGCCGCATGGGCCATGTTGACTCCGAGGTCTATCTGGCAGGCCCGTATGTAGCCGCTGCCAGTGCGATACTCGGCTATATCGCAGTTCCAGAGGAGGTAAAGTAAGATGAGCTTAGAAGGAAAGGTTTGGCGCTACGGCGACAATATTGATACGGATGTGATTATCCCTGCCCGTTACTTGAACTCCTTTGACCCAAAGGATCTGGCTGCTCATTGCATGGAGGACAGCGATGAGCATCAGGAAGCGCCTTTTGCTGCCAATGTAGCCGAGGGTGATATTTTGGTGGGCGGCAAAAATTTTGGCTGCGGTTCTTCCCGTGAGCATGCTCCGGTGGCTATCAAGGCTTCTGGCGTGCCTGTGGTTATTGCGGCTGATTTTGCGCGCATTTTTTATCGCAATGGCATTAATATCGGTCTGCCGCTTTTGGAAATCGGCTCTGATGTGGAGAAGATTCATCACGGCGATAGGCTGCGTGTCGATACCTCTGCCGGCGTTATCGAAAACCTGACTACCGGCGATGTGTTCCATGCACAGCCGCTGCCTGGCTTTGTTCAGGATATAGCCAAGGCTGGCGGACTTATCAACTACATTAAGTCCAAGGGTTGACAAACTTAAGATAGAATAAAATAAAACCGGTCTTTCAAGGCTAGACGGAAAAGCTAATCTTGAAGGACCGGTATTTTTTTGCAGCAATATTCTAACCAGGTATCAGATGCCATACAGTCTTTATGGCAAGCAATCACTTGCATATCATGCTAGACCCTCGCTGAAATTTATTACATAGCATATAATTTATGCAGAGCTGGCGGAAGCTTTGTGCCTATACGTAGATATATTCTGCCATGACAGGCTGCAAGTCGTTTGTCAAAAGGCTTTGGTAGACCTCATCGACAGAGCGCGTGTCAGAGATTTCAAACTGGGCATCGCCCTTGTCCTCAGCCTCGGCACAGTGCTCGCCTATAGCAGTGCTGACGCCGGCAGATATCTTGGTGGCGGCAATCTTAACCAAATTGTCGCGTACGCGGGCACATTCCCTTGTGGATACCGTGATGCTGGCAAAGGGCATAAACAGCCTGTAGGCGCAAACCACCTGCAAAAGCTGTGCCTCATGTACGTCCATCGGATTGATTTTGTCATTGTTGATGATGGGGCGCAGACGGGGACAGGAAAAGGCGATTTCTGCCTGTGGATATTTTTTTTGCAGATAATAGGCATGCATGCCAGTAGCTAAGGCATCTTTCCTAAAATCATCAAGACCGAGCAGGGCGGCAAAGCCGACACCGCGCATACCGCCTTTCAAGGCTCTTTCCTGAGCATAAAAGCGATAGGGGAAGATGCGCTTGTGACCGGCAAGGTGGAGCGTTTCGTATTTGTCAGCGTGGTAGGTTTCCTGAAAGACGGTTACATAGTCGGCACCACACTGATGCAGATAGGCATAGTCATCGCTGTTCATAGGATATACCTCAAGCCCTATGATGCGGAAGTATTTCCTTGCTATCTTGCAGGCCTCGCCGATATAGCCGACCGTGGATTTGGAGCGGCTTTCGCCAGTGAGAATCAGGATTTCCTGCAGACCGCTCTTGGCGATAGCTGCCATTTCCTGCTCTATCTCTTCATAGCTAAGCTGGGCGCGCCGGATGTGGTTATAGCGGTTGAAGCCGCAGTAGATACAGAAATTTTCACAATAATTAGCGATATAGATCGGTGTAAAAAGGCAGATGGAATTGCCAAAATGCTTTTCCTTTTCGCTTTTTGCCTGCTGGGCGATTTCCTCCAAAAATGGCAGGGCGGCAGGGGAAAGCAGGGCACGGAAATCCTCCGGCGTCTTGCGGGCATGATTCAGGGCAGAGCGGACGTCCTTGGCGGTGTAGGCGTCATAGTCATAGCCGTCCATATCTCGTACTACCCTCTCTAAGAGGTCGCTGTCCAATACCTCCATATCCGGCATATATTTCATGTGGTCGGTACGGTTTTCCTTGGCTAAAAATGCCTTGGCTTCTTTGCTGATAATGCTTTCGTTTAGGTGTTCGTCCTTGGTCATATTGATTCTCCTTAGTCCCGCAAATAGCCTGTCAGAGGGGAGGAGGCACTGGCCTTGTCCTGGATCCGTCCCAGCTTCGCCTTGTACGCCAAATGACCTGCCTCGATAGCCAGTTTGAAGGCTTCTGCCATGGCTGGTACATCGCCCGCCGTTGCAATGCCTGTATTTGCCATAATGGCGTCAGCGCCCATTTCCATTGCCTCGCAGGCTTGGGAAGGCTTGCCGATGCCGGCATCCACGATGATAGGCAGGTCGATTTCATCAATAAGTATCTGAATGAACTCCTTGGTGCACAGCCCCTTGTTGCTGCCGATAGGCGCACCGAGCGGCATAATGGCAGCAGCGCCGCTATCCGCCAGGTCACGGGCAACGTTTAAATCAGGGTACATATAAGGGAGCACGGTAAAGCCTTCCTTGGCGAGGATTGCGGTCGCCTTGACGGTTTCCTGATTGTCAGGCAGGAGGTATTTGGTATCGCGCATGATTTCGATTTTGACTAAATCACTGCGGCACAGCTCTCTAGACAGGCGTGCAATCCGCACAGCTTCCTCGGCATTTCGCGCTCCGGAGGTATTCGGCAGGAGGGTGACGCCTTCAGGGATGTAGTCGAGAATGTTCGCCATGCCGCCGTCATTGACGCGCCTGAGCGCCAGCGTGATAATCTCAGCCTGGGCATTTTCTACGGCAGCCTTGATAAGGTTCAGGGAGTATTTTCCCGAGCCTAGGATAAAGCGTGATTTAAATTTATATTTCCCCAATTTCCAACTCATATTTATGCCTCTTTTCTAAGATGTTCGATAATCAATTCTGCCGCCATGTTTGCCTCGTGAGCGGCACAGATGGCAACTCTCGGCGCCATAAGGGACTTGGCGTCATTGCCGCTTGCATTATCGCCGGATAGATAAAATCTCGGCAGTATCTTTTTCGTCTGTATCAGATTGCTTTGCCCGTAGCCTGCCATGCCGTTGCCGGAAAGCAGATATTTGTCTGGCAGGCATGTGAGGACTGCGTTGACCAGCATCGCCTTGTTTTCAGGTACGTCAAAGGCCTCGCAGATAATGTCTGCCTCGGCAAATAAGGCTGGCACAAGCTCTGACGTAATTTTCACACAGTCTGTAGCTACATCGATGTAGGGATTGATTGCCAAAATCTGCTCCTTGAGAGCAGAGGTCTTGTACTCGCCTAGATGCCTGATAAAGTAGTGCTGCCTGTTGAGATTGGTAATATCCACTCGGTCAAAATCCACTAGATGAAGATGCCCTACGCCTATCCGAGCTAGGCAAATGGCTATGTTCGAGCCGAGGCCGCCAAGTCCTGCTATGGCGACCCTCGCTTGAGAAAGCCTGTCCTGTACGGCTTTTCCGTGGCGCTTGCACAGTGCTTCATAGATTTCCTTTTGTGTGAGCATATCCTTATCAGCCTCCTCCGACAAATGATACGATTTCCAAGACGTCGCCAGCCTTGATTATCCGTCCGGCATAGGCAGCTTGCGGCACGATTGCGCCGTTTTGCTCTACGGCGACGCGCATGGCATTATGCCCCTGTGCCGCTAGGTACTGCCGAAGATCGGTATTTTCCTCTAGCTCTACTTCGTTGCCATTTATTTTTGCAGTAATCATTTTTCCACCTCCAGCAAAAAAAGAGTCCACAAAGAGATACACCCGCGGTGGTGCACCCCTTCATGAACTCTCATTCAATCACATGGTTAGATATGTCGCAGAGAATGGTCAAGCCAGTCCCTTGCTTGTTTGCTATCAGTGTAGCGGATTTTTGGCATATTGTCAAGCTGTCATCTGCCGCATGTTTTTTTGCCTGCAAGAATCTAGTCATTTTGCTTTGCAATTTGGCAAATGTACGCATAATCTTGAACTAAATTCCGTGAAAACTTATAAAAAAACGTTGCAGACGCTTTATTCCTGCCTGTTTTTGGTGCATGATATTCTGACCTGCAATTTTTTTTCCTACTGGGAAGCAGACAAGGATATATTAGGAATTTTGTCGTTTATATGCGTTTGACGAAAAATATATAAATATATACAATGTTTTTGTTGGCTTTTTCAGCAGTTAGATAATAAAAATAAGAGAATTATGAGGTGTATGAGTTTATGGAAGCATTTTCCGCAACGGTAAATCAGATTGATTCACTGATTTGGAGCATGGCTTTTGTGGGGCTGTGCCTTGGGGCAGGCTTTTATTTGTCCCTGAGATTGGGATTTCCCCAGATAAGGCTGATCAAGGATATGCTGCAGCTTCTCTTTGGCGAAAAAAAGAGCGAGCATGGCATATCTTCCTTTCAGTCTTTTGCGACGACCGTGGGGGCAAGGGTAGGCATGGGCAATATTGCCGGCGTGGCAACAGCGATATTTATCGGCGGTCCCGGGTCGATATTTTGGATGTGGATGATTACGTTTATCGGCGCGGCTTCTGCCTTTGCGGAGTCTGTGCTAGGACAGGCATACAAGATTCGCAATTCCAGCGGCGTTTTTATGGGCGGCCCTGCATACTATATCGAGCATGGTCTTAAGTGCGCTCCGTATGCCAAGCTGTTCGCCGTCTTTGCTGCCTTGGGTCCTGGCTTTCTGCTGCCTGGCGTGCAGATAAATTCCCTCGTCCTGGTTTTTGAGGAAGCCTTTGACGTGGACAGGGTGATTGTGGGCTTTATCTGCTGTGCCTTTTTGGCGTTTATCATCTTTGGCAGCATACACCGCATTTCCAAGCTGGCAGAGTTTTTGACGCCGTTTATGTGCCTTATCTACATGGGCTTTGCAGCGGTCATCCTGATAACGCATCTTGACAGAATACCCGCCATGCTCTACACGATTGTGACCTCCGCCGTAGGCATGGAGCCGCTTTTTGCCGGTATCATCGGCTCTGCCGTGGCATGGGGCGTCAAGCGCGGCATTTACTCCAATGAGGCAGGCATGGGCTGCGGCGCAATTGTTTCCTCTGCCGCCGAGACCTCGCATCCTGCCAAGCAGGGCTTGATTCAAGCTTGCTCTATCTATGTGGACACTCTTTTGATTGGCACGGCGACGGCCTTGATTGTCCTCTTGACCGGCACGTACAATGTATCAGATGGTCAGGGCGGATTCTTGGTGAATAGCGTCGGCAATATCGAGGCAGGCATCAAATGGGCGCAGTATTCCCTGATCAATACCTTTGGCGCATGGAGCGGCAAGGTGCTGGCGATTATCATTGTTATGTTTGTTTTTACCAGCCTGACAGGCTATTGCTATCAGGCTGAGACCAATATACGCTATATGTTCAAGCGGAACAAGGCGGCTCTTACAACGGTCAGGGTGGTCTTTGTGCTGGCTTCCTTCTTCGGCTGTCTGGTCAATGCCGATGCTATCTGGGCATTGGGCGATATAGGCTATGGACTCATGGGCTGGGCGAATATTATTGCCATTATTCTTTTAGCGCCCAAGGCAGTTGCCATCCTGAGAGACTACGAGGAGCAGAAAGCCAAGGGACAGGACCCTGTTTTCAATCCGGCTAAGTTCGGCATCCACGACTACACAGGAGCATGGAAAAAATATCAGAAATAATAACCCTGCTCTTGGGGTGGCATGATTTAGAAAGATAGTGTATAATGTTAAGGTATTTTATTGAAGCCTGTTGAGGCGTTGATTAAATGGGAGCTGCACACTCGTGATTTTAGTCGTGAGTTAGGCGGCCTAGCTAAGAACCGTAGGAACTATGGGGATAGTCCAGTGTATCTGAATCCGTTAGGATTCTTGGCTGGGAACCCACAGGCTTTAGCTGTGGGAAGTTCAGGATTACAAGATTCGTGATTTGGATGGTGAGAAAAGTGAAAGTTACCAAGAAAGATATGGAAAATGTCGCAGTATTGTCCCGTCTGTCGATACCTGCTGACAAGGAAGAGCTTTACACCCAGCAGCTCAGCGATGTGCTGGAGTATGTAGATAACCTCAGCGCTGTTCCGACTGACGGTATTCAGCCCATGGCGCACGTACTGCCTGTAAGCAACGTATTCCGCGAGGATGTAGTGAAGGAATCCCTGAGCCGCGAGCTGGCTCTCTCCAATGCGCCGCTGAAAGATGACGGCTATTTCCGTGTGCCAAAGGTTTTGGAAGATTGATTAGGAGGGACGACTGTGAAATTGTTTGAACAACCTGCCCATGTCCTCCATGACATGCTGGTAAATAAAGAAATAACCTCTCTGGAACTTACCCAGTCCGTACTGGATAGAATTGACGAGGTAGAGGGCGATGTACAGGCCTATCTGACCATTACCCGCGAGGAAGCACTGGCTCAGGCCAAGGCTGTAGATGAAAAAATTGCCGCAGGCGGAGAGATTGCCTTTTTGGAGGGTATTCCTGGCGCTATCAAGGATAATATCTGCACCAAGGGCGTCAAGACTACCTGTGCATCCAAGATTCTGCAGAAGTTCGTGCCGCCGTATGATGCTACCGTTATGCAGAAGCTGGCAGCGCAGAATCCTGTAGTAGTAGGCAAGACCAATTTGGACGAGTTTGCCATGGGCGGCTCTACGGAGAACTCTGCCTATCATCCGACCCATAATCCATGGAATACTGACTGCGTGCCGGGCGGTTCTTCCGGCGGCAGTGCGGCAGCCGTGGCAGCCGGTACTGCTGTATGGGCATTGGGTTCTGATACCGGCGGCTCTATCCGCCAGCCGGCTTCCTTCTGCGGCGTGGTAGGCATGAAGCCGACCTATGGGCGCGTTTCCCGCTACGGCTTGGTGGCATACGCCTCCTCTTTGGATCAGATCGGGCCTATCACCAAGGATGTAACTGACTGCGCACATATTCTCAACATCATTGCCGGCCGTGATGAAATGGATTCCACCAGCCTTGATGTCGAGGTGCCTGATTTTACCAAGGCGCTGGTACAGGATGTCAAGGGACTCAAGATCGGTCTGCCAAAAGAATATTTCGTCAAGGGCATGGACCCTGAGGTAGAGGCTGCCGTAAGGGCCGGCGTGAAGGAGCTGGAAAAGCTCGGCGCAGAGGTGAAGGAGATTTCCCTGCCAAATACCGACTATGCTATTTCGACATACTATCTGATTGCTCCTGCCGAGGCTGCAACCAACTTAGCACGCTATGACGGCGTAAGCTATGGCGAGCGTGCCGAGGATGCGGCTGACTTGGTGGAGATGATGACCAAGACCCGTACCCAGTACCTTGGCGAGGAGGTAAAGCGCCGTATCATGATCGGCAACTACGCCCTTAGTGCTGGTTATTATGATGCCTACTACCTGAAGGCTCTGAAGGTGCGCCGCTTGGTCAAGGAGGATTATGACAAGGCATTCAAGGAAGTCGATGTCATTATCTGTCCTGCTGCTCCTTCGGTTGCCTACAAGCTGGGCGAGAAGATTGACAATCCTTTGGAAATGTATTTGCAGGATGCCTGCACCGTGCCTCTCAACCTCGCCGGTCTGCCTGGTATCAGCGTTCCTTGCGGCTACAACAAGGACAAGATGCCTATCGGCATGCAGATTATCGGCAAGGCGCTTGACGAGGAGACCATCCTGAGAGCTGCCTACACATATGAGCAGAGCCAGTCCTACCATGAGGACAGAGCCAAGTTGGGAGGTAAATAAGTATGAGCTACGAAGCAGTCATCGGACTTGAAATACATAGTGAGCTAAAGACCAAAACCAAGATATTCTGCGGCTGTGCCACCTCCTTCGGCGCAGAGCACAATACCCATGTATGCCCTGTATGCCTGGGCTTGCCGGGCGTGCTGCCGGTTTTGAATAAGAGGGTGCTGGAATTTGCCATCAAGGCAGGCTTGGCTCTGAATTGCAAGATTAACAATTTTTCCAAGTTTGACCGCAAGAATTATTATTATCCGGATCTGCCAAAAAATTGGCAGACTTCCCAGTATGACCTGCCAATCTGCGAGCATGGCTATGTAGACATTGAAACCTCCAAGGGCAAGAAGCGCATCCGCATCACCCGTATTCATATGGAGGAGGATGCAGGCAAGCTGGTTCATTCCGGCAATACTATCAAGGATTCGGAAACCTCCAATGTAGACTATAATCGTACTGGTGTACCTTTGATTGAAATTGTTTCTGAGCCTGATATGTCTACGCCAGAGGAAGCACGCCTGTACATGGAGAAGGTGAAGTCGATTCTCCAGTACATCGATGTTTCCAACTGCAAGATGGAGGAGGGCAATCTGCGTGCCGACCTGAATGTTTCCCTGCGTCCACAAGGCTCTGATGTCTTGGGAACTCGTACCGAGATGAAGAACATCAACTCCTTCAAGGCGGTCGAGGAAGCGTTGGAGTATGAAATCGAGCGTCAGGAAGAGGTCTTGGAGGACGGCGGCCATATCATTCAGGAGACCCGTACCTGGGATCCTGACCGCGGCGTAACCCTTTCCATGCGCAGCAAGGAAAACGCCCATGACTACCGCTATATGCCGGAGCCTGACTTGGTGCCGATCATTACCTCGGATGAGGAAATCGAAAAGTTCCGCCAGAGTCTGCCAGAGCTTCCAGATGCCCGTCAGGCACGCTTGGAGAATGAGTATGGGCTTTCCAGCTATGATGCGGGCATCATCACTAGCTCCCGCCAGATGGCAGATTATTTTGATGCCGTAGTGGCAGCAGGTGCAGATGCCAAGCTGGCAGCCAACTGGATTATGGGCGACTTGTCCAAGAATCTCAACGCTGAGGGTATTGGCATTGAAGCTTCGCCAGTGGATGCCAAGCGCCTTGGCGAGATGATTTGCTTGATTTCCAAGGGCACTATCTCCTCAAAGATTGCCAAGAAGGTATTTGAAGAGATGTGGCAGAGCCAGGATAGCCCTGAGAAGATTGTCAAGGATAAGGGCTTGGTTCAGATTACCGATACCAAGGCTATCGAGGCTATCGTAGACAAGGTTATCGCAGACAATCCAAAGGCTGTCGAGGAGTATAAGGGCGGCAAGAAAAAGGCCATTGGCTCTTTGGTAGGCCAGGTTATGAAGCAGTCCAAGGGCAAGGCAAATCCGCAGATGGTGAACCAGCTTTTGGCACAGAAGCTTGACTAAATAGATATTTTATTGTTTATGGACTATCCCATGGACATTTTCGTCTGGGGATAGTCTTTTTTATCGTCAAATGAGGAAATTGTGAACAATATCCGCAAATCAGATATTTACTAAATTGTGCCGTAAAGCCCCTTGTTTTAGCTATGGGGATATAAGGCACGTCCACCGAATTTGCGTAAGCAATTGAAGGTGGACAAAAGATAAAGGATATGTTAGTATGAAGTGTATGGGCAGGGCATTGTCCATTGTGGAGAGAACTAGTAAGACCTGCCATTTCGGCAGGCAAGGTTCGCTAATATCCCAGAATCTCCTGGCTTTAGCCGTGGGGAGTATGTCAAAATGTAATACGAATATAGTAAAATGAGATTTATTCAGATAAATCTAGAGCTTGGCGGGTGCTTATCTCCCTCTTAAGATGAAGGAGTCTTAGCACCCCGTTAGCGTGGGGCAAGCTAAAGGTTATGCGAAGGCTTAACCAATATAGCCTCTCCTGCAGTTGGAAAGGATATAGGGACCAGGCGGCTGCGCCGGTATAGCTTTTCTGGAAGCTGGGCAGGAAGGAATATAATGTATGAGAAGGAGAGTTTCTATGTCAGAAGAGGAGCGTGTGTTGGACAAACGTCAGGAATGGGATTTTATTGTTGCAGGCTGGCCGACCGAGGTAAAAGAGGCTGATTTGGTGCTTGCGGAGATGGAAAAAGAGCTTGATGACATGCTTGAGGTTGCCATCCAGCAGACTGTCAGCCGTTGCAAGCGCTATACTCAGGAGCATGAATATCCGTTTACGGCCTATCCGTTGAACAAGAGCCTGATTTTCTTTAATCGTGCCGTGGAAGAGCTGGTCGTTCGTGAAATTCCTGCCGAGGAAAGGGGCGATTTCCGTACTGCCCTTACGGAGAGATTTCTCCGGTATCTTGATGAGATGTTCAATACAATGCGGACAGATGAGCAGCGGCTGAAGCTGAAGAAGGTCACTGACCCTGACAGATTTCCGGCTGATATTATAGGCATGGCGCTGATACATCAGTCGGTGCGCTATCTATCCAAGTATCTTGCCGGCAAAAAGGAAATGAAACGGCTTGACTATCTGGCTGCCAATCGCGGTACGATTATAGAGCTGTTGAATAAGCATGTGACGTTGCTGGATTTGGGCAAGGAAATCTGCTAGCTTTCCGCCAGCTTCGGTTTGACGGGGAGGCTGGGGAAAAGCTTCCGCATGTGGTAAAAAATAATCTATTTAAGAGGTGTGTATATGTCTGGTTTGCGTTTTTTGACAGCAGGTGAATCTCATGGCCAGTGCCTGACGGCGATTGTCGAGGGGATTCCTGCAGGACTTGCCGTAGATATTGAGGCAATCAATGCTGATTTGGCTCGCCGCCAGCAGGGCTATGGCCGTGGCGGACGTATGAAGATTGAAACTGACAAGGCAGAGGTCACGAGCGGCATCCGCTTTGGCGAGACCATGGGCGACCCTGTTACTTTGCGCATTGTCAATAAGGATTGGCAGAACTGGACTGACCGCATGAGCGTTTTTGGCGTTGAACACGGAGACAAGGTAACGGCTGTGCGTCCGGGACACGCAGACCTTACCGGCGTGCTTAAGTATGACCGTGATGATGCGCGCGATATTTTGGAAAGGGCTAGTGCAAGGGAGACCGCTGCCAGAGTAGCAGTCGGGGGACTGTGCAAGGAGTTTCTTTCAGCTTGCGGCATACAGGTTGTCAGCCATGTGGTAAAGATTGGCGGCGTGGCTGTGGATGAGAGCCGTATCAATAGGGACGAGCTCGGCAAGGGTGCTTCGGAGCTGAACTGCTATGACCCAGTGGCAGAGGACGCCATGAAGCAGAGGATTCAGGCAGCAATGCAGGAGGGCGATACGCTCGGCGGTGTCTTCGAGGTCATCGTCCGCGGCGTTCCTCTTGGACTGGGCAGCCATATCCAGTGGGATCAGCGCCTTGATGGCAAGCTGGCAGCGGCTATGATGGCGATTCAGGCAATCAAGGGCGTAGAAATAGGTGCAGGCTTCCAGTGCGGCGAGCTTCCGGGAAGCGAGATTCACGATGAGATGTTCCTGTCAGAGGAAGGACGTGTGTACCGCAAGACCAATCATGCCGGCGGCCTTGAGGGCGGCATGAGCAATGGCGAGGAGATTGTCATTAGGGCTTGCATGAAGCCGATTCCTACCTTGATGAAGCCGCTTCATTCCGTGGATATTGCCGAGGGCAAGGAAGTGTTGGCGTGCAAGGAGCGCAGCGATGTCTGCGCTGTTTCTGCTGCCTCGGTAGTCGGCGAGGCCATGGCGGCCATAGTTATTGCACAGGCTGTCTTGGACAAATTTGGCGGCGATGCCATGTGCGACCTGCTTGCCAATTTGGCAAATTATAAGTCAAGGGTGCAGGCAGAGTAGGCAAGCTGTTTGGCATAGTTTAAGTCAAGATGAGCATATGGCAGGTGTTGCAGTATGAAAAACGTGGTTTTGATTGGCTTCATGGGTACGGGCAAGTCGAGCTGTGGACGGGCGATAGCACAGCAGCTTGGATATCGTTTGGTGGATTTAGACAAGGAAATCGAGGCAAAGTACGATATGCCGATTCCTGCCATGTTTCAGCAGTATGGCGAGGCGTGGTTTCGCCAGAGAGAAAAGGAAATGGTGGCTCACTGGGCAAGCCAAAGGAATGTCGTCATTTCTACCGGTGGTGGTACGGTAAAAAATCCTGAAAATGTGGCGTGCCTGAGAAAAAACGGCAAGATTGTCTGTCTGCAGGCAGATGTTGATACTCTGGTAGAAAGAACCTTCAAGCAGGGAAGGCGTCCGGTGCTTGATGCCAGGGCAGAAGAGCTAGGGGGAGATCGCAGGGCAGCCATCGAGTCCTTGCTGGCAGAACGGCAGGAGATGTACAAGGACGCAGACCTATACGTAGATACAGGGCTTCTGAGTCCCTTGCAGGTAGCGGTCAGGGTCAGCGAGTTTATCCGCAAGTTTTAAGTCCCGATGATGTAATTTGCGATAGGCAGAATGGAAATAGAGTGCAGGCGTATGTCTGTGCTCTATTTTTTATGTTTTGGGGCAAAAAAATGCTCCCTTTCAGGCGAGGGCACATACCTGAAAGGGAGCATTTTTATTTTTTAAATGGTCAGCCTGTTGGAAGGCAGCTTTTTGCTTTCGTAGAGGTTGTGGTCAGCTATCTCGTATAGCTCGTCAAAGGTGCGTCCTGACTTGCCGTCATAGAGCACAGCGCCTACGCTGACCGTAACACGCCTGGTTTTGAGCTGGGGAATATGTATGGAGTCCAAGATCGTAAAGAATTTATTGACCAGTGTCGAGAGGTGGAGCTTGGAATCGCACTCCCGGAGATAGAAGGCAAATTCGTCACCGCCGAGCCTGAGCACGATATTTTCCGTTCCCATAGCTTCCTGCAGGCTGTGCGCCACCATAATCAACACCTTGTCGCCGATGCCGTGGCCGAAGTTGTCATTGATGCCCTTGAAGTCATCGCAGTCTAGGATGCCAAAAGCTCCTGACTGATTCAGCTTGAGCTGGTTGATAATCTTGTCCTCGCCGCTGGCACGGTTGAGGATGCCAGTCAGACCATCTGTTTCGGCAATCTTGCGGAGATGGTTTTGCAGCACCTTTTCCTCATCGATAATCTCATTTACATATAGAACGTGAGTCGGCTGGCTGTCCTGATTGTATTGTGCCGGAACCAGGTAGCTGCGCATCCAGCCGAGGCTTTCAGACTCATACTCCATGGTGATATACGGCACATCCTTCAAGCGGTGGGTAAGCGTATCGATGTCCATAAAGTCCTGCAAAGGCTTTTGATATTTCTGCTTGACATCCGTATGGATATAAACGCCTATAGAGTCAACTATCTGGCGGCTGCTGACAAAGATGCCCTGCATCACGCGGTTGCTCTTGATTTCCGTAAATTTGCGCTGCTTGATGTCTATATAGTAGCAACTGCTGAAAATGGACTGCAAGCCTTGGACGATGCTGTTAAACTCCATCAGCTCCGTATAGGCAGCCTCCAGGGACTGATGCTTCAGCTCCAGCTCTGCCTGCTGTTCCTGCAAGAGGGCGGCGGTTTCCTGTGTAGCCTGCTGGGCTTCCAGCAGGAGCTTTTGATTTTCGTATTCCTTTTTGCGGATATTGGTAATGTCCTTGCCGATAGCCGTCATCACCACGTGGCAATCCTCTGGGTTGACAGACATCAATGCCGTGATACGATGATATGTATCGGTCTTGGCGTGATGAAACTCAATCTCGCAGTTGGTAATGCCGTGGTAAAAATCGTTCAGCAGGGTCTCGCAGTTCCAATCCACATCGTGCTTGCCGTTGTAGCTGATAAACTCCAAGCCCAGTATCTTTTTGGCATGTTGCATAAAGGCATCGTAGTGGCAAGGAACCTTGGAGTGCTTGATGCCCCAGTGCTCTAAAAAGCTCTTGTAGGTAAAATCGTCCACCAGCATGCCGGCTGTCAGGTCTACATGATAGATATAGTCGGCAAAATGCATCAGCGTGTCCTCGGCGACATTCAGGCGGCTGCTGACGGAATAGGTCTTCTCAGCCAGCTTGATGCTGTTCAGCGTCTGCCTGGTGACATCGGTGATTACGGCGATAACCACATTGCGCTCATTGCTGAGCATTACATTCTTATAGGATATGGACAGATAATAGGTAGTGCCATCCGCATGGGTAATGGAGCACTCTACTTCCTCGGTCGCACCAGCGCCAGCCATTACGGGCATTTCGCTGATAGGCGGCGTGTCATCCATCAGGTGCACCTTGTCCCTGAGAGCCTGCAATGTAAAATGGCGGTACTCCGTAGCCTTCAGCTCATAAAGGGACAGGGATATGTCATTCATATACAAGAGGTCAAATGTCTTGCAGTCATAGACGATCAAGCCAGCCTGCTGCATCTGGAGCATTTCATGATACATGCTGTTTTCAATCAGCGCCTGCTGCAGGTCGTCTGCCAGCTCAAAGAGGCTGTCACGGCTCTCCAAAAGCTCCTTGTTGAGCGTGGCAAGCTCCTGATTTTGCGCCATCAGCTCCCTGTTTCTCTGCTCGATAGCTAGGTTTTGGCTGTCGTTCTTGGTCTGCAGATGGCAGATAAGATCGTAGCGAGCCTGATCAGCGGCATGCTCCGCCGTGATGTCGCGCCCGGAAACAACCACATGATGCGGTATGCAGTCCAGCATATCAATCAAGGTGATGCTCAGCCTAAACCATCTGTCAGAATGTTCGGCATGTATCGGCAGCTCCAAGGAAAACTCGGTCTCGTGCCGATTCAGGTGATTGCGGATATACTCTGGCGAGAGCTTCAGCCGCATTATAGGCTGATAGCTGTCAGGAACAAGCCTGTCGACAAAGCGCTCCAAGGCTACGCTGTATTCACCATCGCCGGGTAAGTCATGAGGCACCTTGTCAGACCTGCGGACAGTGTGAAACCAGTCGTGCTGAACATCTATATAAAAAGCGACCACGGCAGACTGAAAGATAGCCTTGACTGTAGCCTCTACGTATGTATTAAATTTGCCCTCTTCATTCCCTCTGTTCACCATAATACTCCTAAATGTTTTGTATTTGTTAAAACCCCATTGTCAATCCTACTAACTAATTATTGATTGTATCATATTGCCTCAAACTATGCAAGCAGCAAGGCAAAGAAATGTAGGAAGAAAATCCTATTAAACAAGCTGGCGGTAATGGCTATACTCAATAGGAAGTTTGTTATGCGCATAAAAAAATACAAAATTATCCTTTACAAATATCTGGCAATATAATATACTTTCGTATGCTGTGTGCAAACGGCCTGTATAGAGCGGCTATGTTGCTCTGTCTGGGTCGGTATGGGAGAATATTGTATTGATTGGATAGGTGTGGATTTTCATGAATGACGATATAGGACGGCTTCGCCAGTTCAAGGGCTATAGCATGGACATGATGGCGGACTTTCTAGGCAGCTCTCTTGAAGAATATGCAGAGCTTGAATTTGGCGTGCGCCAGCCTGAGCCGGAAGAGGCTGTGATTTTGCAAGAGCTGTTTGCAGAAATTTAAAACTTAATCGTAGTGTTAGGATAGCCGTTGCAGCCTGTGCGTTGTGACGGCTGTTTTCAATTGCTTGCCAATATATCATACAAAGCTATTGCAAAATTACAGATGTTGTTGTAAAATGTAGAGTACGCAAAAAATGATATTTTATCCGAGAGGAGTTTTTACATGCTGGACATTAATGATACCAAAATGAAATATGAGGATAGTCAGGAGAATAAGAATCATGCTACCTGTACCTGTGAGCCACTGGATCGCGGCTATGGCACCACGATAGGCAGCAGCCTGAAGCGTATTTTGTTGTCCTCCATTCAGGGAGCTGCTGTGGTAGCAGTACGTTTTCAGGGTGCGGATTCCATGGATGATCAGCTCGATGGCGTAGAAGACAGTATTCAGGATATTATCCTGCGTCTTCGTGAGTTGAGCATCAAGCCTGTAGAGGCTCCGGTCAAGGCTATTGTCAATATTGAGTCAGCCGAGGAAACCAAGGTAACTGTGGCAGACATTATCTGCGAAGACGAGGAGCAGGAGCTGGAAATCCTAGAGCCTGATACCTGCCTTGCCACCCTGAAGGCAGGCGGCAAGCTGGAAATGGAGCTGTACATCGAGAGCGGCTATGGCTATGTTTCCGCAGAAAAGAACATCTCTGCGCCGGAGGGCTTTATTCCTTTGGACTGCGTGTATTCTCCTCTGCGCCGCGTCGAGTACAAGGTGCAGAACACCCGTGTTGGCAATACTACCGACTACGACAGGCTGATTATCGAGTTGGAAACTGATGGTACGATTAATGCGGCAGATGCCCTGAGAGAGTCTGCCAGCCTGATGATTGATTCCCTGATTCCTATGTGGGAGCTGGCTGATACAGAGATCGAGGAGCCAAATCCTGAGCTGAACAACGTGATTTACCAGTCAGGTGATGATGACGATGACATTGTTGACGTCAGCGGCAGGTCTGATATCTTGGATCGTCCTATCGAGGATTTGGAGCTGAACGTGCGTCCTGCCAACTGCATGAAGCGTGCAGGCATTGTGACGATTGGCGACCTTATCCAAAAGACTGACGAGGAAGTAAAGACCCTGCGCAATCTTGGCTCCAAGTCCTTTGATGAGATTGTGGACAAGCTGGCTGAGCGCGGTCTGAAGCTGAGAAAGGCTGAGTAATAGTAAATACTTCTGCGAGAGAAGGTCAAGAGATGCATATAGCCTGCCTGGACACAGAGTCCACGAGTACAGGAAGATACAATGAAATATTGGAGCTGGCTATTTACAGCGCTAGGGGAGAGCTGATCCTAAACAGTCTTTACAAGCCCAAGAAGAATCGGCGCTGGCCACATTCCGAGAAGGTGCATGGCATCAGTCCAGACATGGTGCAGAACAAGCCGCATTTTCAGGATTGTCTGCGCAAAATCCAAAAGATCTTTGACCGCAGTCAGATGATATTGGGCTTTGCCCTCGATAATGATGTGCGTATCTTGGAGCAGTCTGGCGTTCAGGGGCTTACTCCTGAGCGCTGTCTTGATGTGCGCGAGCTTTTTTGGGGAGTATACCGTGATGAGCTGCAGATGGACTTTTATCATGTTCCCAGCCTAATCAAGTGCGCTGATTTTTGCGGCTATGTCTGGGAGGAAGGCTCGGCTCACTCGGCGGCAGCAGATGCCAAGGCTACCCTGTATTGCTATGAGGTACTGATGCGCAAGTTTATCAAGCTCTACAAGCTGTGCCCTGTTTCTGAGGAGCAGAAATGGCTGACGGACGAGCAGATACGCATAGGCTGGAAATACCTGCACGACATGGTGGCAGAGGAAATGCATCGCCGCATGGTGGAAAAGGCAAAGGGCTGGCTGTATCTGATTGATACGATTGACGGAACCTTGCTGGTTGCCAGACGCAAGCCCTACAATGCGCATCGTCACGCCGAGCGTGAAGAGGCTTTCCATGATGCAGGGCATGCTTCCTCGGAGGCGTGCGTTCCTGCTGCAAGCGCCGTTCTTCAGCGAGAGCAGGCACTGGACGCTCCCGAGAGAAGGAATCATTCTGCACACGGGCAGGTTGTGGCAGGGATTTATCTGGCAGATTTTGCCAAGGGATACGAGGAAATGTGCGAGCATTTCAGAGTGCGCCAGCTTCCGCACAGCACTGGTGAGAAATGCTATTACCAGCTAGAGCCAGAGGATTTTGCATTCTTCAACAGCTATAGCAATGTTTTTGAAGGATGACTACCGCAATCCAACTGGCTTTAGACAATGGGTAGTTCACGCCTGACAAAAAAGGTTTGACAATTTGTTTAATTACTGCTATGATAGCAGTATAGTATATTTGTACTTTGGAATCCCGCCAAATGACAGCCGGATTTCCCTTTACAGGGGGATGTAAAGGTTTCGACGGGGGTGGCTGGAGTATGGATAGCGAGCCGGGGGGTCACCTAGCCCCGTTAGTAAGGTGAAAACGCTTTAAATATAAAAGCAAACGAAGATTACGCTTTAGCAGCTTAATGCTAACCCCTGTATTCTTAGCTCCCGCCTGAGAGTATAAGGGGTCAATCGCGGGATACCTGATGCCTGACTCCTGGAGGGCTGAAGGGGAAATCTTTCCAGGATGGAATGGACGGCGGTTGTCTGTGTCTGCCTAGATTCGAGATTCAAACATTGACTGCGCTCGGAGAAGTCTGTATGACAACGCTTTCGGACAGGAGTTCGATTCTCCTCATCTCCACCAGAATAAGCGTCGGATAGCGAGTGTGTCCGACTATAGATATGTGTCAGGATTGGCACTGGGAGCCAGATGGTATTGTGCCGTCTGGCTTTTCTAGTTAGTTGTGAATTGATTGACATCCTTGCAGAAAAAGATATAATTAGATAGATAGTGTGCAAAAATATAAATGCTAGGATATTTTTCTTGATTTTATATAGAACAGGGGTAGAAAATATGGAAACATTAAAGGCGATTGCTACGAGAAAAAGTGTGAGAACGTTTACGGATGAGGGCATTACATTCGAGGATATAAAAAAAATTCTTACAGCCGGCATGAGCGGCCCTAGCTGTATGAACAAGAGGATGTGGTCCTTCGTGGTTATCCGCAACAAGGAGCTTTTGGGCAAGCTGTCCGTGGCAAATGGATTGTATGCCGCTCCTCTGCGCGGCGCGGCGTTGGGCATACTGGTGTGCGGTGATTTGGATCGCATTGTGCCGGATGCGCCTGAGTATTGGGTCGTGGATGCCTCGATTGCCGCACAGAATATGGTGCTTGCGGCACATGACTTAGGGATTGGCAGCGTGTGGCTCGGCTGCTGGCCGTGTGAGGACAGGGTGCAGGAGGTCAAGGAGCTGATGAAGCTGCCTGAAAGTATCGTGCCTCATTCTATTTTGGCACTCGGCTATGCCAAGGACGAGGACGGCGAGGAGCGCGACCTCTATGAGAGCGACAGGGTTCACTTTGACGAATGGTGAGCTGGCTAGCAATATTTTTTGAGCGATAAAAGCACGATGATGGCGTCATGATATGTTTGATGTTTGGACATGAGGCGCTGTCATGGTGCTTTTTTGATGCAAAGGCATAGCTAGAAGCTGAGAAAAGCGTGACAGCTTTTCTTAGCTTTACAATTATATGTTATATGTGTTATAATTATGCGTAATGAGCAGAACGGATCAATTTTTAAAGGAGTTATTGTGCTCGGTGTGTTGGCACGCCGCTATCCTTGCAAAACGAGATGCAAAGCAGGGATGCAGGCAGTCAGGCTTCACACTGTATTTTGTTGTGTTGTTTTTAAGTACCTGAACAATTGAACGGTTTGACTTAGATGTTTTGTGGTCTACTGAATCTTATGCATGGTAAAGTTGTTGTTAATAAATTAATATAAATATGGAGGTGTGATTTTTGGCAAGAGAGAAACAAAAATTACAAATTATCCCTCTGGGTGGTCTGGGCGAAATCGGTAAGAACATGACTGTAGTGCGGTACGGAGATGAAATACTGCTTATCGATGCCGGACTGATGTTCCCAGATGAGGAGATGCTCGGTATCGATTTGGTTATTCCTGATATTTCCTATTTGTTGGAAAATCGGGATAAAATCAGGGCTATTGTGCTGACGCACGGACATGAGGACCATATCGGCGCATTGCCCTATGTGCTGAAGCAGATTAACGTGCCGGTATATGGCACGCGTCTTACCTTGGGGATTTTAGAGGGACGCCTCAAGGAGAATGGCGTTGATTCCGGCAATTTGCGGACTGTCATGCAGGGCGATACCATCAGGGCTGGCTGCTTCCACGTGAACTTTATCCGGGTAAATCACAGTATTCCCGATGCGGTTGGCTTGGCAATCAATACTCCTATGGGAACTATCGTCCATACGGGAGATTTCAAGCTGGATTATACGCCTATTGACGGCAAGATGACGGATTTCCGCCGTTTCTCGGAGCTAGGCAAAAAGGGCGTCCTCTTGATGATGGCGGATAGTACGAATGCCGAAAGAGCAGGCCATACGCCTAGCGAGAGCACGGTGGGGGCAGCCTTTGACAAGGCATTTCACGGCGCACGCTCCCGCATCATCGTGGCTACTTTCTCCTCGAATGTTCATCGCATTCAGCAGATTATCAATACTGCGGTGCGCTACAAGAGGAAGGTTGCCGTGCTCGGACGCAGCATGGTGAACGTGGTGAATATTTCCCTTGACCTCGGATATATCCAGGTTCCTGAGGGGACGCTCATAGATATTGACAATATCGGCAATTATCCGATGGATCAGATTGTAATCATCACGACAGGCAGTCAGGGAGAGCCTATGTCCGCCTTGACGCGTATGTCGCAGTCAGACCACCGCAAGGTAGGCATCGTGCCGGGAGATACCGTTATCATCTCCGCTACGCCGATTCCGGGCAATGAAAAGCTGGTTTCACGTACCATTGACAATCTCCTGAAGCTGGGGGCAAATGTGGTGTATGGCCGTGAGAATGGCATCCATGTGTCTGGGCACGCCAGTCAGGAAGAGCTGAAGCTCATGCACAATCTGGTACAGCCGAAGTTCTTTATCCCGGTTCACGGCGAGTACCGCCATCTGGTAAAGCACGCCAAATTGGCAGCCGAGCTGGGTATGCCGAAGGAGCGTATCTTCATCGGCGAAAATGGTCAGATTTTGGAATTTACCAGGGATAAGGGCTATGTGGCAGGACGTGTGACGTCGGGACGCATCCTTGTGGACGGGCTCGGTGTGGGCGATGTAGGCAACATCGTCCTGCGTGACCGCCGCCAACTCTCTCAGGATGGCATTATCATCATCGTGGTGACAATGGACAAGGGGACTGGCACTGTCGTAGCCGGTCCGGATATCGTATCGCGCGGCTTTGTCTATGTGCGTGAGTCCGAGGAGCTTATGGAAGATGTAAAGATCCGTGTCGAGGAGGCTCTCTGCCATTGCGAGGAAGAGGGAATTACCGAATGGGCTGCCCTCAAGTCCGCTATGCGTGATGCTCTTGGACGCTTTATCTTTGAGCGCACCCGCCGCCGTCCGATGATTTTGCCGATTATTATGGAGGTATGATGGGCGGATGTCCCTATGTTCTCTGAGAGCGGATTTTGCGTTGCTTCTGGAAGGAGGTCTTTCCTATGAAAATATCCTTGAATCCTGATGCCAAGATCGTGAAGGCCGTTAAGAATGGCTTGGCGCAAAAGGGAGGCTATTGTCCCTGCCGTCTGGCTAAAACAGAGGATAACAAGTGCATGTGCAAGGAATTTCGGGAGCAGATTGCCGACCCGGAGTTTGAAGGCTTCTGTCATTGCAGATTATACTATAAATCACTAAAAGACTAGGGACTTTGTTTCTATGTGTATGTATCTGCCGGTCTGTGGATAATTGCCTGGGGCGGTTTTCGCAGTTCGGCAGATTTTTTTGTCTAAAAGCAATATTGCAGGATAAGTTTGACAAGAGGTGTTGTAGATGTTGAAAATCGCTGCTGCCCAGCTCAAGGTTCAGGCTGGACATCCATCCGAAAACACAGAAAATATGCTGGCGATGATTGCCGATGCCAAGGCTCAGGGCGCAGATATGATTATCTTTCCTGAGATGTCTGTGCCCGGCTATCTTTTGGGAGATACCTGGGAGCAGACGGCATTTTTGCAGGACTGCGAGGAATGTGGCAAGGATATTATCGCTGCGTCTCAGGATATTGCTATTGTTTTTGGCAATGTGGCTGTGGATTGGACGAAGAGAAACAATGACGGCAGGGTGCGCAAGTACAATGCTCTCTTTACGGCATGGCAGGGCAGGCTGGTTCAGCCTGAGCATATGCCTTATCCGTATGTTATCAAGACCCTGATGCCGAATTATCGGGAATTTGATGACACGCGTTATTTTTTTAGCCTGAAGCAGCTTGCAGAAGAAATGGATACACAGGCTGGCAGCCTGATTGGCACGATACATTTGTCCATAAACGGTCAGACGTACCGTATCGGCGGCTTCCTGTGCGAGGATGGCTGGAGCGATGATTACAACATGGCGCCCGTGGATATACTGATCAGTCAGGGGGCTGATATGCTGGTCAATATATCTTCCTCTCCCTATACGCTGGGCAAGAATGGCAAGCGCCACCGTGTCTTTGGCAAGCAGGCAAAGGCGGCAGGCGTACCGCTGTTTTACGTAAACAACACAGGTATTCAGAATAATGGCAAGACTGTGTACACCTTTGACGGCTCTAGCACGCTGTACAACGGCCAGGGACTGGTGGTGGATTGTCTGCCTAAATACCAGCAGGCAATTGGCATCTATGAGCTGGACAAAATCAAGGCTATGCCAAAATATCAGCGTGAAAAGCAGCCTGCTATAGCGCATATTTTTGCTGCCTTGGAATATGCTGTCAGGGAATTTTTGGCAGATATCCATATGGAAAAGGTAGTTGTAGGCATTTCTGGCGGTATTGACTCTGCCGTGGCAGCGGCGCTCTATACGCATATCCTAGGGCCGGAAAAGGTGCTTTTGGTGAATATGCCGAGCGTCTACAACTCCGCTACGACCAAGGGACTTGCTCAGGAGCTGGCACAAAATCTAGGCTGCAACTACGCCATTGTGCCTATTCAGGAATCCGTGGACCATACTATAGGGCAGGTGGAACGTATACCTGTCACCCTGCTCAAGGATGGCAGCAGCTTCAATTTGCAGGTATCATCATTTGTGGCAGAAAATATTCAGGCGAGAGACCGCAGTGCCAGAGTCTTGGCAGGCATGGCGGCAGCTTTTGGCGGCGGTTTTACCTGTAATGCCAACAAGGCGGAGACAACTGTAGGCTATTCGACGCTTTATGGCGATCAGTCAGGCTTTTTGTGCGCACTGGCTGATTTGTGGAAGCATCAGGTATATGATTTGGCACGCTACATGAATGACGTTGTTTATGGTCGCGAGGTAGTGCCGCAGGCAACGATTGATATTGTGCCGAGTGCGGAGCTGTCCAATGCGCAGAACGTAGACGAGGGCTTGGGAGACCCGATTAAATATCCCTATCATGACTACCTTTTCCGCAGCTTTGTCGAAAACTGGCAAAAAGCGACGCCGGCAGATATTCTTGCCTGGTATGCGGATGGCTGCCTAGAGGAAAAAATCGGCTGCGAGGAAGGGCTTGTGGCAAAGTATTTCCCGACAGCCGCAGACTTTATTGCTGATTTGGAGCGCTGGTGGCGTCAGTTCAGCGGCATGGCTATCGCCAAGAGGATTCAGGCACCGCCTATCGTGGCTGTGAGCAGGCGTGCCTATGGCTTTGACCATAGAGAGGCGCAGAACGGCGTGTACTACACTAGGGCATATCGGCGCTTGAAAGAGAAGCTTTTGACGCAGGGGACTGGAAAATAAAATGCAATGGCATTTTATTTAAACAAAGTAGGGGTTATAAATGAATAGGTCAATATTAGCATTGTACAATAACCGTATTTTATGTTAAAATAGAGTCGTTGTACAAGTTGGGTCTTCAAGGTTGAAGATGTTCTCGGCTATGGAAGCATTTTCCGTATGCAGGGAGTTGGTAAGAGCAGGTGATATAATGACCGTAAAAAAAGCCGTACTTATAGGCTTGGTATTGGAGATTCTGCTGGGCTGTCTGGCAGGAGTGTTTTATTTCAAATTTTATATTTATACGCCTACGTATTCTATCAGGGCGATGCAGAAGGCTTTGCAGACAGGCGACGTAGAAGCTCTGAAGCAGAGAGTGGATGTAGACGGGATTTTCAAGCAGGGCAATGAAAGCCTGGCTCAGCTCGTTTCCAAAAATGATCCTGCCTATGGCAAGCTGGCAGACGGCAGCTTTGCCAATTTCTGCGAGGAAGATTTTTTGAATTATGTCAAAAGCGGCAAATGGCAGGAGCGGGAAGCCATAACGCCTGAATCTGCCCTAGAGGACAAAATCGGTCTGAGGACCGTCACTTTCCGCAGCTTGGAGTACGTGTACCGAGATCCGCCACCGGGAGAGATTGAGGAAGAGAGCACGACTGATAAGATGCTTTCGTTGGCAATGTCCCTAATCAATAAATACGGGCCTGGCCATGAGGAGAGGGCTGCCCATGAAGAAGCAGAGATTGCACAGGCTGCCGATAGTGATATGAGGGTAACGGCTGGGATAAAGGTCTATGAACCGAATCTAGGTGATACCTTTATACTGAAGCTCAAGCTGAAAAGGCAGGAAGATGGGAGCTGGCGCCTTTATGCTATAGAAAATTATCCAGAGTATGTAGGCGAGCTTCTCAAGCAGAATGACAGGGACTATATCCGCTATAAGGAGAAGGTTCGCAGTATTCTGACTGCTACGCAGGAGAAGCTCGATGAGCTGAAGGCACAAAATGATACTCAGGATATGAATTGGATAATCGATGCCAGAAAGATTATGGATGAATCCAATAAGCAGATTGATGATCTCAAAGTTCCTGTCGCCGGAGCATATTTGAATCAGCTTCTCAAGGAGCGCAAGGAGATTTTTTACGAGCTTTTGGAGAGCTATTACGATTTGAACGCTCAGAGCCAGAGCATGAGCGAGGCGAAGGAAGCGGAACAAAAAAGGCCTGCCGGGAAGAGGCAGAAGCGCCCTGTCTACAATGAGGGCGTTTGGAATAATAGGATTAGCAAGGCTAATACCAGGATTGATGAGGCATTGCAGCATTTGTCAGAAAACAAGGCAAAGCTGGAAGGCGTAGTAGGCCCCGTCATTGACAGAGCCGCTGTCGCTCAGACCGTGGCGGCGGTCTTGCGCAACAACGATGATGATTTTGTCAAAGCCGTAAATTATCCTACCAATGGAGTTAATAATAGCAGCCATGAAGGTACCAATATCCCAAGCCTTTTGGATGAGGGGCATGTGCCTACGGTTTCAGCCTATGGACATTTGAATTAAAAAAAGATGCTTACCGTATCAGGTAGGCATCTTTTTTTGTACATAAATTTAATTGCAGTTTGTATTGTTAGGCGGAATGTATTCCAAAACATCAGCAATATCACATTCGAGTGCATAGCAAAGCCTTGCCAATACGGCGACCTGAACCTCCCACGACTAAAGTCGCGGGGTTCCCAGCCAAGAATCCTAGCGGATTCAGATACACTGGGCTATCCCCATAGTTCCTACGGTTCTTGTATAATGGTGCTCTTCACAATCCTTTTCAACTCCTCAATCCTTGCGAGATTGACGAGAGGCTTATATACACAGCCTTTAAATTCCTGCTGGTAGCCTACTGCTTGTTTTTCGCATTTCGACTACTTGAAAGAATGTCGCAGGACTTCTCCTTTCTTTTTTTATTTCCATTGCCCGTATTATACCATTATATGGTATTCTGTAAAAGTATTTTTAATAATTTTAACACATATTTCTATATCTGCCGACTAGCTTAGTCGCCTAACTCACGACTAAAGTCACGAGTGTGCGGCTCCCATTTAATCAAGCCTTTGTGCGAGGTTGTTGCAGTAGCTCCTCACCTGGGAGCGCTGCATTTCAGCCCTGTAGGCAAGCTTGTTGATACTGATGCCTTGCTTTTTCCTGATTTCATCAAGGTGCAGCCTGATTTCACCAAAATCTATATCTCTCATATATTTCACCCGACTTGATTGTATTATTTTTAGGGGTTGTTTGTAAAAAAAACAGTTATGAAATACAATTTGCTTTTCATAGCTGTTTTTTTGTGACTCAAATAAAGAGATGATATTTGTGAAAAAATATTCAATAGTCAACAGCATTTCGCATAAATATACATAAGTCTTGTAGGGGGGGACTCTTATGTTAAAATAAAAATACAGAAGTCAAGTTTGGGAGCAAATCGAAATATATTCTTTCATATATTTCCCCGACTTGATTGCATTATTTTTAGAGGTGGTTTGCAGTGGGGAAAATATATGCTCAAGGAGATATGCGAATGAAATTGTCATGCCTTATCTTGACCAAAAATAACGCCAAGACTTTGGAATATGCCATGAGGAGTATACATAAGTATGCAGACGAAATAGTTCTGTTGGATTCTGGTTCTGATGACGACACCTTGAAGATAGCGCGCCGTTATACAGATAAAATAATTTTTAGGGAGTTCGACGGGGATTTTGGCAAGCAAAAAAATTATGGCATGCAGCAGTGCAAGGGGGAGTGGATTTTTATCCTTGATGCTGACGAATTGGTTGGAGAAAATTTCTCTAGGTGCTTGGATTATCTGCATGAGCCATATAGGAGCGTTGCTTTGCCAAGGTGCCATATTATTGATGTGCAGGGCATGAAGCAGCTTGTCACTCCAACGCATTATTATGATTGGCAGACAAGATTTATTCTAAATGACGGCAAGGCATATTATGCTGGCAATCCGGTTCATCATGCATTGCAAGACAATAAGCCAAGGCTGCATTGCTGCGAAGCCAATATATTTCATTTGGATTTTTTGGTGAATGATTATGACAAGAGAAAGCAAAAGTCAGCGTATTATGATGGCATAGCTGCGGGAGCAGGCTTTCCGACAATGTATCTGCCAGAGGACTACCCATATCATACAATGACTATGCTGGAACTGCCGGAGAAAAAGATTTTGCAGAAGCTGCAGCAGGAAAAGGGATTTTGCGCCTATGAATTGCATGAGAGCAGGCTGATAGATATCAGGGAATATTTCAAATGGCATCTGCGCCAAATGCTTACAAGGGTAAGAAATAAAATGAAGGTATAGGCGCTTGTGATAATAGCTTGCCTAAATTTTGCTTTAGGGGGAGGTATTTAAGAAAAAATACGGCAGGGTGTTCACATTCTTGGAAAAGTGTGTTATACTTAAAAGGATTTATGTTTTCTGGGAAAGGACAAATTGCAATATGAAAAATAAAAAGACTAATGCTGCCCGGATTTTGGATAGATTGAAGATTGCGTATGAAATCAAGGAGTATGAGGTGGATCTTGATGATCTCAGCGCTATCCATGTGGCAGCCTCGACTGGCATGGATGTGAAGATGGTGTTCAAGACGCTGGTTTGCCGGGGGGATAAAAATGGCGTGCTCATGGCGTGCATACCGGGCGATGGCGAGCTTGATATGAAGGCCTTGGCGGCGGCATCTGGCAACAAGCGGGTGGAAATGGTGCATCTCAAAGAGGTTTTGGGGCTGACAGGCTATATCAGGGGAGGCTGTTCTCCTTTGGGAGCGAAGAAGAATTATCCGGTCTATATCAATGATTCCTGTCATGATTTTGCCACAATCGCCATCAGCGCCGGCATACGTGGTCAGCAGCTTATCCTTTCGCCTGATGATTTAATAAAGGCGGTCAATGCCACTGTAGCAAGGCTTATTCGCTAATCGCACTAAGATTATGACGAAGTGTGCCATTTTTCTTTGCCTATAAGGAGCAGAGAGTGCGGCATTTACATGAGAAGCTAGTATCTCAGGTCTCATCACAAAAAATGCAGTAGTATTTTTTTGCAGTTTGGCGGAGATTAATTTCTATACGATAAAACATAGGAGTGAACAAAATGAAGTACATCAGCACTAGGGGAAACAATCAGCATATGACGTCCGCTCAGGCTATTATCGCCGGGCTGGCAGAGGATGGCGGACTTTTTGTGCCAGAGGCCATACCAGAGATAGATATGGAGTTCATCGAGGGCCTGTCCGAGCTGAGCTATCAGGAGAGGGCAGTAAAGGTTCTGAGCCTTTTTCTGACTGATTATACGCAGGAGGAGATTGCAGGCTGCGTGGAGAGAGCCTACGGCAGCGGCAAATTTGACGATGAGGCAGTAGCGCCGCTGAATATCATGGACGAGCTTTCCGTGCTGGAGCTTTGGCATGGTCCGACCAGTGCCTTCAAGGATATGGCACTACAGCTCCTGCCACAGCTCCTTTCTACCGCTCTGAAAAAGACGGGCGAGAAGAATCAGGTGCTTATCTTGGTGGCAACCTCCGGAGATACGGGCAAGGCAGCCTTGGAGGGATTCCGTGATGTGGATCAGACCAAGATTATCGTTTTTTATCCTGAAAATGGCGTCAGCCGCATCCAGCGCCTGCAAATGGTGACCCAGCAGGGCGCAAATGTAGCCGTTACCGCTGTCAGGGGCAATTTTGATGATGCTCAGAGCGGCGTCAAGGCTATTTTCAGCGACAAGGCATTTAATGAGAAGCTAAATCAGTCTGGTGTTTCTCTTTCATCTGCCAACTCGATAAATTGGGGACGCTTGGTGCCGCAGATTGTTTATTACTTCAGCGCTTACGCTGACCTTCTCAAGGCAGGAAAAATCAAGGCAGGGGATAAAATCAGCTTTACCGTGCCGACGGGCAATTTCGGCGATATTTTGGCTGGCTACTATGCCCTGCGCATGGGACTGCCCGTGGAAAAGCTGATTTGTGCGTCCAACACCAACAACGTCCTGACTGATTTCCTCAAGACAGGCGTATATGATAGAAATCGTGATTTCTACAAGACCATCAGCCCGTCCATGGATATTCTGATTTCCAGCAATTTGGAAAGGCTGCTGTATCATATTACTGATAATGCGGCTCAGGTAGCAAAATGGATGCAGCAGCTTGCTGACGGTGGACGCTATGATGTAGGCAAGGATGTGCTGGATAAGATTCAGGCTGTATTTGGCTGTGACTGGGCAGACGACAAAAAAACTATGGATACCATAAATGAAGTTTATGGTAAAAAACAATATATTGCCGATACTCACACGGCTGTAGCATGGAGAAGCGCCGAGGATTATATGTCAAACGGGCATCATGAGCCGATGGTGGTAGTGTCTACGGCAAGCCCGTACAAATTCAATGAAAGCGTGCTGACGGCACTGCAGCAGTCCATAGACGGCATGGATGAATTTCAGCTCCTTGAGAAGCTGCAAGCAATGAACAGCTTTGCCATCCCTGCTGGCTTGGCAGCTTTGAAGGATGCGCCTGTCCGCCATCATGCGGTAGTCGACAAAACAGGCATGGAAAAGGCTGTCGAGGATTTTGCCCAGGCGGAATAACTAAATGCTATAATAACGCCGTACCATAACCGTAATGCAGTAATAGAACAATAAGCGATATTAATGTATAAATAATTCTAAATAATCTTTGACAAAATTAGCAAAATCTTATACCATATACATGTAGGTTGATTCTAATGAATCCCTGTAAATCAAGTATTTTCGCAGCGGTGGCTGTGACGGGCGCAGAATGTTGGTTCATCCTTTTCGTACCTGTATGAGGCGTCGTTGCACTATAGAAAGAAAGAGGTTGATAGCAAAATGGCTAACGTTGATTTGAGCAAGTATGGCATTACTGGTGTTACTGAAATTGTTCACAATCCTTCCTATGAGCTCCTGTTTGAGGAAGAGACCAAGGCTGGTCTTGAGGGCTACGAGGTAGGCAAAGAGACTGAGCTGGGTGCTGTTGATGTAATGACCGGTATCTATACTGGCCGTTCTCCTAAGGATAAGTACATCGTTATGGACGCGAACTCCAAGGACACTGTATGGTGGACTTCTGACGAGTACAAGAACGATAATCATCCTATGAGCGAGGACGTTTGGGCGACTGTTAAGGATCTCGCAAAGAAGGAGCTTTCCGGCAAGAGACTGTTCGTTGTTGATGCTTTCTGTGGTGCTAACAAGGACACTCGCATGGCAGTTCGCTTTATCGTTGAGGTTGCTTGGCAGGCTCATTTCGTAACCAATATGTTCATTCAGCCAACTGCAGAGGAGCTGGAGAACTTCGAGCCTGATTTCGTTGTTTACAACGCTTCCAAGGCTAAGGTTACTAACTACAAGGAGCTGGGTCTCAACTCCGAGACCTGCGTAGCTTTCAATACCACCTCCAAGGAGCAGGTTATCATCAACACTTGGTATGGTGGCGAGATGAAGAAGGGCATGTTCTCCATGATGAACTACTTCCTGCCTCTGAAGGGCATTGCATCCATGCACTGCTCCGCTAACTGCGACATGGAAGGCAAGAACACCGCTATCTTCTTCGGTCTGTCCGGTACTGGCAAGACTACTCTGTCCACTGATCCAAAGCGCAAGCTCATCGGTGATGACGAGCATGGCTGGGACGACAATGGCGTGTTCAATTTCGAGGGTGGCTGCTATGCCAAGGTAATCAATCTGGATCCTGAGTCCGAGCCTGATATCTATGGCGCAATCAAGAGAAACGCTCTCTTGGAGAACGTAACTGTTGATGAGAACGGCAAGATCGATTTCGCTGACAAGAGCGTTACCGAGAACACCCGCGTATCTTATCCTATCGAGCATATCAAGAACATTCAGCCAGGTTCCTCTGCACCTGCTGCAAAGAACGTAATTTTCCTGTCTGCTGATGCATTCGGTGTTCTGCCTCCAGTTTCCATACTGACTCCTGAGCAGACCCAGTATTACTTCCTCTCCGGCTTTACTGCAAAGCTTGCTGGTACTGAGCGTGGCATTACTGAGCCTACTCCTACCTTCTCCGCTTGCTTTGGCCAGGCATTCCTGGAGCTCCATCCTACCAAGTACGGCGAGGAGCTGGTAAAGAAGATGAATGCAAACGGTGCAAAGGCATATTTGGTAAACACTGGTTGGAACGGTACCGGCAAGCGTATCTCCATTAAGGATACCCGCGGCATCATCGACGCAATCCTTTCCGGTGCAGTAAATGAAGCTCCTACCAAGAAGATTCCTATGTTTGACTTCGAGGTACCTACCGAGCTGCCAGGTGTAGATCCTAAGATTTTGGATCCTCGTGACACCTATGCAGATCCTGCTGAGTGGGATGCCAAGGCTAAGGATTTGGCTGCCCGCTTCATCAAGAACTTCGGCAAGTACACTGGCAATGATGCTGGTAAGGCTTTGGTTGCTGCTGGCCCTCAGCTCTAATATCAGATTCTTATCTCTAGGTTTCTATACTTCATACAAAGAAGGACGCTGTTTTTACAGCGTCCTTTTTTGATGTCTGAAAATAATATTCTCCTCGTAGTGAAATCAATACCGCCTATGCTGCTCAAAATCATGTCGCAGAATTTGTCGTTACCAAATTGTGCCGTAAAGCCCCTTGTTTTAGCTATGTGGATATAAGGCACGTCCACCGAATTTGTTTATACCCTATGGGTACGTAAGTAATTGAAGGTGGACAGTTAATTATGTATAGATTTTTATGTAATTTTATGATAATATGTCAGCCATAAAGCAGTATATAGAAAACCAAAAATACAGATAAGGGCGGTGATTGTAAATGAAAACCTATTGCTTCAAGCTGTATAGTTCAAAAAGAAACAGAAAGCTTCACAGGCAGATTGATGCGGCAGGGCTTATCTACAATCACTGCATAGCGTTGCATAAACGCTATTATCGGTTATACAATAAGTCGCTTAATATATACCAGCTTCAAAAGCATCTGACCAGGCTAAAGCAAAATCCCAAAATTTCTTATCTCAAGGAAATTGGCTCGCAGGCTGTGCAGGATTTAACCCAGCGGATAGACAGGGCGTACAAGCTGTTTTTTCGCAATCTAAGGCATAAAATCCGTACTGCTCCGCCGTCTTTCAAAAAGGCAAGGAAATACAAGTCGTTCACCTTGAAGCAGGCTGGCTGGAAGCTAGATGAGAAAGATGGAATTATCATTATCGGCAAGCAGCGTTATCGCTATGCAAAATCAAGAGAGATAGATGGCAAAATAAGGACATTGACCATAAAGCGTGATGCCTTGGGGGATATATACATATATTTCGTATGTGAAACAACAGAAAACAAAGTCCTAGCAAGAACAGGTAAGAGCGTCGGCTTTGACTTTGGGCTGAAGAAATTCCTCAATGCCTCGGATGGCAATGATATAGTTTCGCCATTATTCTTCAAGCAGAATGTTAATGCCATAAGAAAAGCCAGCAGGAATCTTTCCCGCAAGGCAAAAGGCTCAAACAACAGGAGAAAAGCAAGTATTGCTCTAGCGAGACTGCATAAAAATGTGGCAAATCAGAGAAGCGACTTTCATTGGAAAATATCCCATCAGCTTGTCGGCGAATATGCGTTGATATGTATTGAAGATTTAAATCTAAAGGCTATGCAGAAGCGTTATGGCAGAAAAATCTCTGACCTTGGTTTTGCTGATTTTGTCGGCAAGCTGAAATACATGGCACAAAAAACTGGCTCAGTGGTGGTTGATGTAGACAGATTTTTCCCGTCCAGCCAGCTTTGTTCGGTCTGCGGTCATAAATATGCAGGCACTAAGGAGCTTGGCATAAGGGAATGGATTTGTCCAAAGTGCGGCAGCAGACATGAGCGGGATAGAAATGCTGCAATAAATATGGAGCATGAAGGAAGAAGGATCTTCTTCGCATAAAAATATATGGGCAGGGCATTGTCCATTGCGGAGAGAACTCGTAAGACCTGCCATTTCGGCAGGTAAGGTTCGCTAATATCCCAGAATCCCCCGGCTTTAGCCGTGGGGAGTATGTCAATGTAGAAGTAATATTTATCCCTGAATATTGAAAAGCCAATAATGATGCTAAATCAGAATCTTCATTGACAAACACGCGATTTAGGAATATACTATGGGTAAATTGGTAGTACAAATAAATGGCTGCCAGACAATTTTATAAAGTGGAGCAGGTGTCGTGTGTCCCTTATATGGGATATTAGACTTAATAAGAAAATCGGTATAAGCCGATGCGGTCCCGCCGCTGTAAGGGGAGCAAGTCTGCACAAGTTATGTCACTGGGATATGTCCTGGGAAGGCGCAGATGAGCGATGAACCTAAGCCAGAAGAATTGCCTGCTTGACGATCACCGTTAGCAAGGACTGTCTTTGGTTTGGATGGTTTTGCATACCTGCGAGCGATAGGAAGGGGATTTGTAGCCGCTTTTTGGCTATGAAGATGGGGCTTTTCTTTCTGCTTGGAGGGAAAAGCTTTTTTTGCGATTGGCAGGAAAAGGAGCGAGATAACACAATGAAGAAATTAGCAAATAGTATGCCTTTGGCTTTGGCAGCCATGCTTATGCTTCTCATGGCATTGGTGCTGACAGCGGGCTGTGGCAGTGACAAGGAGCAAAAGTCAGCAGGTGGCTATCAGGTCGTTGACGACAAGGGTACAGAGGTAGATTTCGACCAAAAGCCGACTAGGATTGTCAGCATGACCTTGAGCACTGACAATATCCTGCTGGGATTGGTAGAGCCGGAGCGCGTAGTTTGTGCCAACAATCTTATTGATGACCCGGTAAGCTCGAATATAGCGGAGCTTGGCAAGAATATTCCCAACAAGGTGCGCCATCCCAAGGTAGAGGAGATTTTGGCGATGGAGCCTGACCTGGTGATTGCGCCAGACTGGGGCGATATTGACTATGTGGACTCCTTGCGCAACATGGGTATCAAGGTCGTCGTGGTAAAAGGCCCGAAATCCTTGCAGGACATCAAGGACAACATCACTCTGATGTCCAAGGCAGTAGGCGAGCCTGCACGTGGTGAAAAGCTCATCTCCATGATGAATGATAAGCTGGACGAGATTAAGGCGAAGGTAGACAAGATTCCGCAGGATCAGCGCAAGAGTGTTCTGCTGATTTCCTTGATGAATAATTATGGCGGCAAGGACTGCATCTATGACGATGCCTGCCAGCTTGCCGGCGTGACCAACTGTCTTTCCGAGTATGGCTTGAAGCGTGGCGACAAGCTGACCAAGGAAATGATGGTGCAGATGGATCCGGATATTATCTTCCTGCCATCCTACAATGCCCATGGTACATTTGATATTCAGGGATTCCGTGACAAGTACCTGAAAGACCCTGCCCTTCAGCAGATGAAGGCGATTCAGGCAGGCAATATACGTGAGCCGCGTGATTCCTACATATATACTGCATCTCAGGATTTCTGCTTTGCTGTACAGGAAATAGCCTATACTGTCTATGGTGATGAGTTCAAGCTGGCTGACCAGCAGCATCTCTCCGCAGTGGACTAAGATACGGGGAGATTACATGAGAACAATTATTCAGTTAAATAACGTAACGGTCGGCTATGACAAGGGAGCTAGGATTCTGCATGATTTGAATTTTTCTATTCAGACGGGAGATTTTATCGGCATTATTGGCAAGAACGGCGCTGGCAAGAGCACGCTTCTGAAATCCATGCGCGGCTTTCTGACCCTTGATACAGGCGAGGTGTTGCTGGCAGGACGCAATGTGCGTGAGTATACGCAGCGCGAGCTGGCGAGAAAGATTGCCTATCTGCAGCAGCAGGTGGAGCTGACCTTTGACTATACGGTGCGTGACATGGTCATGGCAGGACGCTATCCCTACAAGAAGTGGTGGCAGCGTCAGGATGGCGAGGATGAGCGCATTATCGGGGCGTGCATGAGATACACAGATGTTTTGGCTATGGCAAATCGTCCGATAAGGGCTTTGTCAGGCGGTCAGAGACAGCGTGTCCTCTTAGCCAAGGTCTTGGCTCAGCAGACACCTGTACTATTTTTAGATGAGCCTGCGGCAGGTCTTGACCTGTTTTATCAAGAGGAGATATTCCGCTTTTGCCGGGAGCTTTCCTTGCGTGGCAAGACAGTCGTGATGGTCGTGCATGAGCTGAATCTAGCCGACAGGTATTGCAATCGGCTGATGCTTCTCAAAGGGGGAAATATTTTGGCTGACGGCAATCCCGCCGAAGTGCTGACAGACGAGCTGCTTTCCGCAGGTTATGGGACGGCTATCCGTGCGACGCGCAATGACAAGACAGGTCATGCGGATATTTATACAGAAAAGCTGCCTTTGACATCTGCCAAGAAACAGCTTTTAGATACTATCATTGGTACTTCTGCTGAAGCATCGAAAGGCGGTGAGTCTTGATGAGCTATCACCGCAAGGTTGTCGCCGTCCTGCTGGCGGCGATGTTGGTGTTTACCTTTGCCTTTTCCCTGTCTGCCGGTCAGTATGACTTGAGCTTTGTGCAGGTGGTAGCATGGTTTTGTCATCAGCTTGGACTGCCGGTCTTGTCTGATGTGCAGGTTTCTTCCCAGCAGGAGGCGGTGCTGATGTTTATCCGCTCGCCGAGAACGCTGGTGGGATTTATGGTCGGCGCTGGCTTGGCTGCTTCTGGCACGATTTTGCAGGGACTCTTTAGCAATCCTTTGGCTGACCCAGGCATTATCGGCGTATCAAGCGGCGCTACAGTGGGTGCCGTGCTTGCTATCACGCTTGGCGTCAATGCCGTGAATATGTTTGCTATGCCGGCATTTGCCTTTGCCGGCGCTATCGCGGCGGTGCTAATCACTATCGGGCTTGCTACGAGAAATGGCAGGATTCCTGTTTTGACGCTGCTCCTCTCGGGCGTTGTCGTGGGCATGCTCCTAGGAGCTATTACGGCTGCCATGCTGGTAGTCATGGATGAGTACAAGCTGCAGCAGTATCTATTTTGGACTGTGGGCAGTTTGGACTACCGTCGCTGGGAGCACGTATTCATGGGCATCGGGCCTATTGCCGTAGGCATCAGCATCATGCTCTTGATGGCAAAGCATCTCAATATCCTTGCCCTGGGCGAAGCCGAGGCGAAGGCTGTCGGCATGCCGGTAGGCAGATACAGGCTGATTCTTCTCTTGGTATCAGCCATGACTACGGCAACCAGTGTCTGCATCAGTGGCAGCATAGGCTTTGTGGGATTGATTATCCCGCATATGATGCGCATGCTGGTAGGACCGAATCACAAGTATCTCTTGCCAGCCAGCATTGTCGCAGGCGGCGTATTCCTGCTGTTTTGCGATTCTTTAGGCAGGGTGCTTATCGAAAAGCATGAGGTAAATGTAGGAATTATGACGGCCTTCCTAGGCACGCCGTATTTCCTGTACCTGCTACGCAAGAACAGCAATTTGGATAAATAATATATAAAATATAAAAAGTGAAATGTATGGGATGAGCATGGTAATAAGCCTTCGTGGGAAGGTATTACAATATACTATATTTTTAAGGGGGATTTCTTTTATGAAGAACTGGAAAAAAATTTTTGTAGCTGCCGTAGCAGTTGGTGCTGTTTTCTCTACCAATGTAGCTCTTACCGAGGCTGCTTATGAGCTGAATCCTGAGGTAAAGACTGCTACGCCTGCCTTGCTGGCTGCATCTCAGATGGGTGTGCGTACCTACGAAAATCCTGAGCTCCAGAATCTGACTAACAAGGATGCCATTGTAGTTATGACCTTCGGTACTACCTTTACCGATACCCGTGCCAAGACCATTGATGCTACTATTGACGGCATCAAGGCTGCACATCCTGGCGTCAAGGTAGTAACTGCCTACACTTCCCATATCATCATTGACCGTGTAAAGGCTAACGAGGGCATTACCTTCCCAACTCCTGAGGAGGCACTCGACCAGCTCAAGGCTGAGGGCTACACCCGTGTTGCCCTGACTACCCTTGATGTCATTCCTGGCATGGAGTATGATTATGACCTCGGCGTATTCCAGAACTACAAGCAGAATTTTAAGAAGATGACTCTCGGCACGCCGCTGATGTACTGGCAGGGGCAGGAGGAGCAGGACGATGATGTAACCGAGACTCTCCAGGCTCTGGCTACCCAGTTCCCAAAGACCAAGAAGGGCGAGGGCATCGTGATCATGGCTCATGGCACGCCGAACATCAGCAATGCTTATTACTCCGTAATCCAGGCAAAGCTGCAGGAGATGGGCTACAACAACGTATTCATTGAGACCGTTGAGGGATGGCCAAGCCTCGAGACCATCATTCCGAAGCTGAAGGCTCAGAAGATCAAGAAGGTTACTATTATGCCGTTCATGATGGTTGCTGGCGACCATGCCAACAATGATATGGCTGGCGATGAGGAAGATTCCCACAAGTCCATTCTCGAGAGCGAGGGTATCGAGGTCGTTCCTTATATCCATGGCATCGGCGAGAACAAGGCTATCCGTGACGTATTCGTAAAGCGCGCTAATGCCGCATGGGATGCTTTGGAGAAATAAATTCATCAAATAAATTCTTATCTGCTAGTGGACATAGGATAAGAAATGGGACAGGAGAAATGGATATTGGCTCTTGCAGCCGATATCCATTTTTCTATCACAATTATTTTCTGCTTATCCATTGCTAAATTGGCTAAATCAGTATAAAATGTATATGTGGGAAATTGTATGGTGTATATAATAAATGTGGGGGCAGGTGTAGTAACTGATGACTGCTGAAATGATAAATAAAAAAGAGATAGATGATATTCTGCAGGTAATACGCAAGGTGTACCATACTATCATATACGTTGATCTGAACGATGGATCCTATCATTGTATCCAGACGGGCGAGTATGGGATTGGAGAGCTTTTAGATAAGCAGGGCATGGATATAGACAAGCTGGCAGAATACTTGGTTTCTAGCGGCTTGGTTTATGCTGAGGATGCCAAGGAATTTGCCGAGTTTTTTGATTTGCAAAAAATGCGCCAGGAGCTGGATGGCGGCAAAGATTCCCTTAGCATTACCTATCGACGTTCCAAGGGCGGCTTTTATCGCTGGGATATGATGGAAGTCATTCGCAGCCGCAAGTACAGCGAAGAGCATAAGAGCATCGTTATCTGCGTCAGGGACATCAATGACGAGCATCAAAAGGAACTGGAAAAGGAAGCAAAGCTGTCGCTTAAGGAAAAGCAGTTGGTGGGGGACAAGACAATCCTGATTGTGGACGATTCGGAGCTGCAGCGTACCGCGCTAAGCTATTTTCTCGACAGGTACTATCGTACCGTGGAGCAGACCAATGGTCAGGAAGCACTGGACTATCTTCGCTTGCACAGTACCGATGTCAGCGCTATCCTGATGGATTTGAATATGCCTGTCATGGACGGCTATACCTTTTTGAGGGAGTTCCAAAAGGATGAGATACTGAGCATGATTCCTGTGCTCGTGCTTACCAGTGACAATACGCCTGAGGAAGAGGCAGAGTGCCTGCGCACCGGGGCTACGGACTTTGTAGCCAAGCCGTTCAATCCCGATGTGTTGCTCAGCCGGATTCAGAGGGCGATTGCCCTGCACGAAAAGACAGTCATGCTGAACATACTGCGGCTGGACAATCAAACCAAGTGCTATACTCGTGATTATTTCATGCATTTGGCAGAGCGTGTGCTGGCAAAATACCCCAAAGAGGATTTTGACCTCGTATGCACCCATGTGGTAAATCTTGCCAATATCAATGAGCAGTACGGCACTAATCAAGGCGAGGCGATACTCCGCTACGTGGCTCAGAATCATGATGTCAGCGACTACGAGCGCAATATCTTCGGACGCTTGGACGATGCAACGTTTGCCCAGCTTTTGCCAAGCTCCGTCCACGTGCATCAAAAGCTCATGGATCAGCAGGTAGAGGATTTTCATGAGTATGAGCAGGTCAAATCCGGTCTGCCGCCTTTCATGCAGAAGTTCGGCATTTACGAAAGGGTGGATCACAATCTGCCGGTGAGCGTCATGTGCGACAGGGCGATGATGGCTTTAGACAAGATCAAGTCCGTCTACAAGCAGAGGGTGGAGGTCTACGACGAGTCCTTGAGGGACAGGGCGTTGAAGAACCAGCAGATTTTGGAAAACATGGAAGAGGCTATCACCAAGCATCAATTCCAGGTGTGGTATCAGCCCAAGCATGACATCCAAAATGGCAAGCTGGTCGGTGCCGAGGCATTGGTGCGCTGGATTCATCCGAAGTATGGCTTTATGTCGCCAGCGGATTTCGTGCCTATCTTCGAGGAAAACGGCTTTGTGTCCCATATGGACTATTATGTCTGGGAAGAGTCGTGTGCTGCTATTCAGCGCTGGAAGAAAGCTGGCTTAAAGCCAGTGCCGATTTCTATCAATATATCTAGAAAGGATTTTCTTTATTTCCGCGGGGACGATGTTTTGACGCCGCTAGTCAAGAAATATGATTTAGACCCCAAGGATTTGCATATCGAGATAACGGAGTCAGCCTATATCGACAATCCGGAAATGGTGATCAGGAATGTCAATACCCTGCATAAGAACGGCTTCGTGGTAGAGCTGGATGATTTTGGCACAGGCTATTCATCTCTTAGCATGTTTGGCCATATGGAGATCGATGTGGTCAAGCTGGATATGAGCTTTATCAGGCAGAAGCAGAATGACAGCAATGACAAGATGATGCAGTATATCATCGACATGTGCAAGAATATGAATCTCTTAGTGCTCTCCGAGGGAGTAGAGACCGAGGAGCAGCGTCAGCGCTTGATTAGCATGGGTTGCGACTACGTGCAGGGGTATTATTACTCCAAGCCGCTGCCGGAGAAAGATTTTGTAGAGTATTTGCAGAAACACAGTTGAATCAGGCTCTAGGATTATGTATAATATTTACCGTGGAATCTTGTAGATTCTGCGGTTTTATTTTGTGCAAAAAATTTATTTTATATATTAAAAAATTTAGGAGGGTTTTACCATGGAAATTGACAGCCTTTCATCACTGGAGCGTCGGGAGATTCTTCTGACAGACATTAGAAACGCCATTGAGGTGGAATGGTCCAACCCCATGAAGATGAACAACGATGATGCAGTGCTGCGCTCTACCCTGACCATGGCAGATATAGATTCCGCCTATGCGAGGCTGCGCCGCTTTGCACCGCTTATCCGCAAGCTGTTTCCTGAGACAGAGGATAGAAACGGCTTGATTGATTCTGATTTGGTGGAGCTGTCCAAGCTGAAGCGCGCGCTCAATGCACCGCGCATCGGGGCAGACATCAAGGGGCGCTTGCTGATGAAGATGGACAGCCATTTGGCAGTTGCCGGCTCGGTCAAGGCGAGGGGCGGTATCTATGAGGTGCTAAAGCATGCCGAAAAGCTGGCAGTGGAGCATGGCATCCTTATCGGCTATGAGGATGATTATGTCAAGCTGGCAGACGAGGATGCCAGGGAGTTCTTTGCCACTCAGAAGCTGCAGGTAGGCTCTACCGGCAATCTCGGACTGGCAATCGGCATCATGGGGGCGGCACTCGGCTTTCAGACCATTGTCCATATGTCGTCTGATGCCAAGGAGTGGAAAAAGAACCTGCTCCGCAGCAAGGGCGTTACCGTCATGGAGTATCATGCCGACTACAACGAGGCTGTCAGAAACGGCAGGCTGCAGTCTGAGCAGGAAGAGGACAGCTACTTCGTGGATGACGAGAACTCCCATGAGCTGTTTTTGGGCTATGCGGTAGCTGCCAAGATGCTGCTGCCACAGCTCGAGGAAGAGCATGTCGTGGTCGACAAGGAGCATCCTCTCTTTGTGTATATCCCTTGCGGCGTGGGCGGTGCACCGGGCGGTATCACCTTTGGCTTGAAGCAGATTTTTGGCGAAAATGTGCACTGCTTCTTTGTCGAGCCGACTCAGGCGCCTTGTATGCTTTTGGGCATGGTGACGGGGCTGTTTCACAATATCTCCGTACAGGACATCGGTCTTTCCGGCAACACGGTGGCAGACGGACTGGCAGTAGGCAGGTCGTCAGGCTTCGTGGGCGAGTACATCATGCCGTTCTTGAGCGGCAGCTTCACCATCAAGGATAAGCGGATTTTTGACTACATGAAGCTTTTGTGGCAGGAGGAGGGCATCTTCCTAGAGCCAAGTGCCTGTGCCGCCATTCATGGACCTGTGTGCATGGGACATTCTGCCGTCATGGATGAGTACAAGTACGATAACAATCTGAGCAGACGTATGGAAGGCGCTACTCATATTATTTGGGCAACAGGTGGCAGTCTGGTGCCTGATGAGGAGAGAGAGCAGCTTTTGCATAAAAATAAATAATGGAATTATTTAGGAGTTGACAAAATGGATTTATTGCTATGTTCCCTGCTGATTTATCTGCTGGGAACAATGACCATCATCTGGCCGCACAGGCTGGAGATGGCCGCACACTACGCAGGTATGGCGTGCGCTATCGTTGCCAGCGGCATGACGGCGGCAGCCAGCATCTGCTATCTTGTTATGCCTGCAAACGGTCTTTTGCTCAGTGCTGGCTGGGGAAGCTATTCGCTGATGGCAGATGGCTGGAGCAGCGTCTTTTTGGCGATTACTGGTATTGCCGGATTCTTTATCAGCATTTACGCCATAGATTATGCCAAGGGCTATCGCGGCAGCCGGATTCGCGCCCTTACGGGACTGTGGAATCTGTTTTTGTTGTCCATCGTGGCGGTGCTTTTGGCAGGAGATGCCTTTACGTTTATCGTCGCATGGGAGATTATGGCGCTCGTTTCCTTCCTTTTGGTAAACCATGAGGCTGACAAAAAGGATACGATTGCGGCTGCCTATCAGTATATGGTCATGACGCATCTAGGCACGGCTGCCATATTGGTAGCGTTTTATCTGCTGGGAAGCCATTCTGCCAGCTTTTCCTTTGCAGATATGATGCAAAATACCTTGGACGGCTCTCTCAGGCATGTTGCCTTTGGCTGCGCCTTTGCCGGCTTTGCCCTGAAATCAGGACTGATGCCTTTGCATACATGGCTTCCCAATGCCCATCCGGCAGCGCCGAGCCATGTATCTGCCTTGATGAGCGGCGTTATGCTCAAGGTTGCGCTCTACGGCTTTGGACGCTTTGCCATCCAGTTTATCGGCATGGACAATATTTGGTATGGACTGATTGTGATGGTCGTCGGGCTTCTGTCTGCCTTCCTCGGCGTTCTGTACGCTACGATGGAAGTGGATATGAAGAGGATTTTGGCGTATTCCTCGGTTGAGAACATGGGTATTATCTTTGGCGTTTTCGGCTGCGGCATGCTCCTCATGGCAATGAACCTGATGCCTTTGGCGATTGTTGCCTTTACGGCTGCCATGGTGCACGCCTTCAGCCACAGCCTGATGAAGGGCTTGATGTTCATGAGTGCCGGAGCGGTCATGCATGCCACCGGTAGCAAGAATATCGAGAAGATGGGCGGGCTTTTGAAGAAGATGCCGTATACGGCGTTCTTTACCTTGATTGGCTCGATGGCGCTGTCATCCCTGCCTTTTACCAGCGGCCTGATTGGCGAATGGCTGGTATTGCAGAGCTTTATCACGCTGGCACAGCAGGCAGGCACGCCCGAGCTGAGGCTCTTGGTTATCCTGTCCTTTATTTTGCTGGGACTTACCGGTGCGACAGCCCTCGGGTGCTTTGTCCGTCTTTATGCGACAGCCTTCTTGGGGCGCGCTCGGAGCCATATCGTAGACAAGGCTCACGAGCAGCCATTCTTTATGCTGCTCGGCATGGGCATTGCCGCTGTGCTGGTAGTGGGCGTAGGCATCATGCCTGACCCGGTAGTAAATACCATGCAGATGATTGTGGCTGGACCTATCTCTGCGCCGATGGGCAATCCTCTGGGAATTATGTGGGGCGGCAGCGGCCATTATGCTGTGTATAGCCCTGTGATTATTTTGGCAGCGACTATCTTGATAGCTGCTGTGACAGCTCTCGCTGTGAAATGCCTTGGCGGCGGCTTCCAGCGCCGTGAGACGACGTGGAACTGCGGCACAGTGCCGACCGAGCGTCAGCAGTACAGCGCTACCGGCTTTAGCAAGCCTTTGCGCCGGGCGTTTGATTCTATCTTGAATCCGCAAAGGCGCACGGAGTACATCCGCAAGGAGCATGACTACTTCGGACGCAAGCTCAAGGTGCATTTGGAGATTCCTGACTTGTTTACCGAAAAGCTCTATAAGCCTATTCAGACATGGATGATTAGTTCTTCCTCTGCCTTTAGGCACATTCAGGAGGGCAGTGTCAGCCTGTACATCGGCTACACGATGCTTGCCATGATATTCGTTTTGATCTGGGGGGTTATGTGATGAGCTATATTTTTCAAGGCTTGGCGCTGAACATGGCGCAGGCTGTGCTCCTCTTGGCATTTGCCCCCCTTGTTGCAGGCATTATCAACAAGGTCAAGGCTTTTTTGCAGAAAAGGCAGGGGGCAAGCATTTGGCAGGAGTATTTTGATTTGGCAAAATGGTGGAAGAAGCCAACTCTTCTGACGCCGTATACCAGCATTATCTTTATCGCTGCGCCTGTGGCGTATTTCATTACCAGCTTTTTGGCTGCCTCCATGGTGCCGGGATTTTTGGCTGGTCAAATCAGCATCAGCGATGCATTTATCTTTGTTTATATTTTGGCGCTCGGCAGGTTCTTTATGTGCCTTTCGTCCATGGATGCGGCTACGGCATTTGGCGGCATGGGCGGCTCAAGGGAAATATACGTTTCTGTCTTGGTAGAGCCTGCCGTCATGCTGGCTATCCTGATAAACAGCATGCGTTATCATACTACGACTCTCTCCGGCATGGTCATTGACTTTGACGGAGCTTATTTTACGGTGTCGGCAGCCTTGGCGTGCGTGGCATTCTTTTTGATTATTTTGGCAGAAAACAGCCGCCTGCCCGTGGACAATCCTGACACGCATCTCGAGCTGACCATGATTCACGAGGGCATGACGCTTGAATACTCAGGTCCGTTGCTGACGCTTATCCATCTTGGCAGCATGCTGAAAGTCATGGTTTTCCTGACGCTCTTTGGCGCGCTGTATCTGCCGTTGGCTGTGCCTTTGGCGCTCAAGATTCTCTTTGGCGCGGTGCTCATCGGCGTTGTGGAGATTCTCAACAACAAGATGAGGCTTTTCAAGGTGCGTGTTTACATGGGAGCGGCCATTGTCTTGCTGCTCTTGGCGATTATTGCAGAGTAAGGGGGACTGGAAATTATGGATTACTTGGTGGTTTTTCTGGTTCTTATCGTTTTTCTGCAAACCAGAATTACTGATTTGCGGCGGGCTGTCATTTGTCTGGCAAGCCAGTCGCTGATTATTGCCTGTGCCTGCTTTTGGCTGGGGATTTCCTACAGCAGCGGCTTGCATGCCTATTTGCCGGGATTTTTGACGCTGGCTGTCAAGGTTATCTTCATACCGGGAGCTGTCTTGCACCTGGTCGGCAAGCTGACCAATGAGCGAGAGATTTTGTCTGAGAGCAATGTAAACTATTCTACCATGGCGGCGGCTCTGTTCTTGGTGCTCGGCTATGCCTTGGTGGAGAGGCTTTTGCCTGGTTCTGCCGGACGGGATATTATTGCAGCTTCGATTCTGATGATGATGACGGGGCTTTCGATGATGGTGCTCCGCAAGAGAGCGATTATTCAGATTGTCGGCTTGATTACGCTGGAAAACGGCATCTACCTTTTGGGACTTATTCTGACTCAGGGCCTACCCTTGGTGGTGGAGCTAGGCGTATTTTTGGATGTACTGATTGCGGTGGTCGTGCTGGTAATCCTTACCTCGAGGATGCGTCTTTCCTTTATGACTACAGATACCAGTGTAATGAAGAAGCTGAAGGGGTAATGAAATGAATCTTAGTATAAGTGAGCTTATATATATCATCCTGGCGCTGCCCGTGATCTTCAGTCTGATTTCGGCGACCAACCTGCTGCCTAAGGATGCACTGCACTGGCTGAACCGTCTGACGGCTACAGCCGTTTTTGTGCTGGTGGCAGAGCTGGTATTGACCTTTGATGTCAATTCGCCATACATGGACGAGTATCTGTATTTGGATGCTCTCAGCGTGTGGATGGTCTTGATTATCGGCACGCTGTATCTTGCCTTTGCTTGGACCAGCAAGGCGTATCTCGACAGGGATACCAACAAGCGTTATGGCTATCTGCGCCGCTTCGGTAGGCTGGAAGGGCGTTTTTATGCGCTTTCCCATATGTTTGTTTGGATTATGTTCGGTGTCGTGGTGGTAAACAATCTCGGTCTGATGTGGGTTGCCATTGAGGCAACGACGCTGATTTCAGCACTTTTGGTAGCGTTCAAGTTTACCCGCACCTCTTTGGAGGCGGCGTGGAAGTACGTCATGGTATGCACCGTGGGTATCTGCCTTGCCCTGCTGGGAACTATTTTGGTGTATTTTATCCAGTTGACCTGCGTAGGCAATACCAGTCCTTTGGACTGGCTGTATCTAGCGCAGCATGTGGAGAATATCGATCCCAATATGGCAAAGCTGGCGTTCTGCTTCCTGTTTGTCGGCTATGGCACCAAGGTCGGCTTGGCGCCAATGCATGCCTGGCTGCCTGATGCCCATTCAGAAGCTCCGGCTCTGACCAGCGGACTTTTGTCCGGCGCGCTCTGCATCTGTGCGATTTATGCCCTGATTCGCAATATGATTATCCTTTTGCCGGCTATCGGCGTGGATTTCGTCAGCGGACTGTGCTTGTTCTTCGGTCTGTTCACGGTGCTGGCGGCAGTGCCGTTTGTGCTGGTACAGCGTGATGTCAAGCGCATGCTGGCATATTCATCCATGGAGAATTTCGGCTTGATGATGGCTGGACTCGGCTTGTTCGTGCCTATGGCGGCGCAGGCGATGCTTCTGCATATGTTCAACCATGCCCTGATCAAGTATTCGCTGTTTTACACAGCAGGTACGATTATGGAAGAATTTGGCACGAAGAATATGATGCGTATTCACGGCATGATGAGTCAGACGCCTAGAACGGCTTTGTTTTGGCTGCTGGGCATTGTGGGCATCCTCGGCATGCCGCCTTTTGGTATTTTCTTCAGCAAATTTTATATTATCTTTGGCTTTTTCCAGTCGGAGCATCCGTGGCTGGGTATCTTGATGCTGATATTGCTTGCCGGCATGCTGATCGGCATCCTCTATCATGTAATGCGCATGTTCGGCGGACAGTCCAAGAGGAAGCATGCCGTGGAGCTGTTTGGCTGCGTGGATTCCCTGACTCTTATGGGACTTTTGCTCTTTAGCTGCGTTGTCAGTGCCGGACTGAGCGAGCTTGAGGTATTGAATACTCTGCTTGAGCATGCGGCACAGATTGTTTTGGGAGGTGTTTATTGATGCAGCAGATTGTTTCAGTTGCGGCAGAGAATCTGCTTCCAGCAGCCCTTGAGGCATATGCACAGGGAAAGCATCCTCTCACCGCCATGTTTGGCAGGGATGAAACCATGAATGGGGCAGGTTATGCAATTTATTGTTATTTTGAAGTACCGGAAAAGAAGGATGTCCGGCTAGTCAAGGCGGTATTCCCAGCCGATGCTTCTCTTTGCTATGAAAGCCTGACCCATGCCATCCCGGCAGCGGCTTGGTATGAACGAGAAATACACGATATGTTTGGTATAGTGCCGGAGGGACACCCTGATTTGCGCCCTTTGGTGCTGCATGAGAGCTTTCCAAAGGATTTTTATCCTCTGCGCAAGTCGGTGGCTGTCAATGCCAAGGTACGGGGCGAGCGCAAGTTCAAAATTCGTACCGCCAAGGGCGAAGGGCTTTTCCAAGTGCCCGTAGGCCCTATCCATGCCGGCATTATCGAGCCGGGACATTTTCGCTTCAGTCAGGCAGGCGAGGCGATGCTCCAGCTAGATGCCAAGCTGTTCTTTACCCACAGGGGTATCGAAAAGGCTGTAGAGGGCAAGACGCCGGATGAAGCGCTGCATATTGTCGAGCGCATCTGCGGCGCATGCAGCGTGGCAAATACATGGAGCTTTTGTCAGGCGGTCGAAAGGGCGACAGGCATCTCTGTGCCGCGCCGGGCAGAGCTAATCCGCACCCTGCTATCAGAGTTTGAGAGGATTACCAACCATGTAGGCGATTTGGGCAATATTCCAGCAGGCGTCGGCTTCAATCCTCCGATCAGCCTTGGCAGCAGGCTCAAGGAACAGCTTATGCGCCTCTGCGAGGCGGTGGCTGGCAACAGATTCCTCCGCGGCGTCATCGTGCCTGGGGGAGTGCGTCAGGACATCACGCAGGAGCTTATTGACCAGATTCACGAGGTTATGGATACGACGGCGCAGGGCGTAGAGGATCTAGCAGCCATGTTCAGGGAGCAGGAAAACTTTCAGAACCGCGTCCGCACTACCGGCATCATCCGCAACCAGACGGCAAGGGACTTAGCGATGGTTGGAGTAGGCGCTAGGGCAAGCGGCTATGCGCATGACAGCCGCAAGGATTTTGCCTATGGCGCTTATCCCGAGCTTGGCTTTGAGCCGTATATCATGACCATGGGCGATGTGGCTGCCCGTCTTTTGGTGCGCATCGGCGAGCTTTCCATGTCCTTTGAGCTTGTCGACAAGCTCTTGGAGATGCTGGACAACTGTCATGGCATGGAGCTAAAGACGGAGCTTTCGCCATGTCAGGGAGAAGGCTGGGGCATCTGTGAATCTGCCCGTGGCAGCAATTTCCAGTATGTTGCCCTGGATGATGACGGACGCATTGACCGCCTTTTTGTCCGCAGTGCTTCCTATCCGAACTGGCCGGCTCTGACCATTGCCGTACAGGGAGACATCATTCCGGATTTTCCACTGATAAACAAGAGCTTTGAGCTTTGCTATGCTTGTATTGACAGATAAGGGGGAGAGCTGTGTTTAAGGTATTGGAAAGAATTTTTCGTGACAAGATTGCCACAGAGCAGATTTCCCTAGAGGGCAGCAAGAGATTTAGAGGCGCTATCGAGGGAAACGCCTCTAAAGAAATGCTCTCACGCTGTCAGGCTGTATGCCCTGTAGGCGCTTTTGCAGCTCAAGGGGACAGCTACAGGATAGACTATAAAAAATGCCTTTTCTGTGGCAAGTGCGTAGAGGCATGCGCCTCGCTTGCCCTAGAGGAAGGAAATAATGAGGCTGTGCTTCGTCACAGCAATAAGGATGCCATGCCATATCTCATCGAGGCAGGGCAAGAGGCTGTGGCAGAGGTGCTCAAGCAAAGGCTGGGGCGTTCCCTGCATGTACGCCATCTTGATGCAGGCTCGTGCAATGCCTGTGATTTTGAGATGGGTGCGATGGGCAATCCATATTATGATTTGCATCGCTATGGCGTGGCGTTCGTCGCTTCGCCTCGTCATGCGGACATGCTAATGGTTACGGGCGTGGTGACGCGCAACCTCGAGCAGGCTTTGCGCATGAGCTATGAGGCCATGCCTGAGCCGAGGCTGGTGATGGCGTGCGGTGCCTGTGCGGCAGGCGGCGAAACCTATGGCGATACCTATGCCGTTGTGGGAGCGGCTGACAAGGTTGTGCCAGTGGATCTGTATGTGCCGGGCTGTCCGCCAAGACCTTCGGCGATGATTGTCGGTATGCTGGCAGCAGCGGATTTGCTGGCTGAGAAAATGAAAAAGCGTACTAGGTAGCGTATTGCACACAACATAGACAGTACCAGCGACAACTCGCTCTCGCTCCTCAGCGAGCCTGGCGGATGCTAAGTTAACACTAAGCCTCTGCGGCTTGTGTTAATTAAGCACCGAGGCTCGGCAAGGGTTTTCCTATGGTACTGCCGTCTGTTGCTTTATGTGCGGCAATCTGATTTGCTATATCACTATGTATGTCCTTATATTGCGAATAGATATTCTGTAAATATTAAAACACAGTAGGGAGATTGTATAGAGTACGATAAGGAGGTGGAGCTGTGCCTAGAGAGAAATTTAGTATAGAGGGCCAGATTCAGCAGATGAAAACCAAGGGCATCAAATTTGAGATGATTGATGAGAAAAGGGCTATGGATTTTCTTGCCAATCATACATATTATTTTCGCCTGAAATTTTATGCCAACAATTACACCAAATGCAATACGGGAGAAAGAGCCGGTCAGTATGTCAATCTTGATTTTGCCTATCTCAAGGAGCTGTCCTTGCTGGATGTCTATCTCAGGCGTGCTCTTTTTCCGATTGTGATGGACGTGGAGCATTATGCCAAAATCAATCTCTTGGCTTCTTTGGAAAAAAACAAGCGTGAGGACGGCTACAAGGTTGTCGCCGAGCTTTTGAAGAAGAATCCTTGGCTGGGGCGTGAAATCGAGCGTCAGAAAGCGCCGTATACGGCTGGGCTTATCAATAAGTACAAAGGCAATTTTGCGGTGTGGAATATCATCGAGGTGCTGACCTTTACCAATCTGATTATCCTGTATGATTTTTACTACAGCAAGTACAATCAGAAGCATGTGAAGTCTGATTTTTTCTATTCAGTGCGCAATATCCGCAACAGCATTGCTCACAACAACTGCCTTTTGCATGATTTGCGGGCCACGCAGTCGGGTCAGCAGGAAGTCAAGGACGAGGAAATCTGCCAGCTTGTAGCAGATATTCCCGGTATCGGTGCTTCGATGCGCACGACCAAGCTGTCAGTGCCGTTTTTGTACGATTTTACCACCACCATGGAAGTGTTTGATTAAATGGGAGCCGCACACTCGTGACTTTAATCGTGAGTTAGGCGACCAAGCTAGTCAGCGCATATAGAAATATGTGCGTAGAGAT